>ENA-ORTG01000322-ORTG01000322.1-human-gut-metagenome-genome-assembly--contig:-NODE-322-length-52061-cov-5.184883_pt1 | contig 52061 bp, 40 predicted proteins | sample MGYA00241906_ERZ509176 | MGnify/ENA primary metagenome ERZ509176 (study PRJEB26280, sample SAMEA2338811) | human gut metagenome | biome: human gut; feature: human-associated habitat; material: faeces...
GACCATGAATGGCCGTTTTCTTTTCCGCAAGAGGAAAAGAAAATGGGGATTCAATTCTGCATGGTATCACCATGCTCCCCCGTGCGGCAACGCCGCGCTCCTTTGTGAAGCAAGGAACATACAGGGGACATCTGCACGGCAAAGCCGTGTTGCTCAGCAATTTATCTGGCAAAAACACCACTTTTTTGTGGATAAAATAAGGAACGTTTATTATGCCGAAAAAGAAGCAGCCGGAAGGATCCCGGCATCCAGCCAATAACCCCAACGTCATGGGCCTCCGGGCGGCGGTGGTGGAGCAGCCCATCACCGACACGCTGGAGACCAACTATATGCCCTACGCCATGAGCGTCATCGTCTCCCGCGCCATCCCGGAGATCGACGGCTTCAAGCCCTCCCACCGCAAGCTGCTCTACACCATGTATAAAATGGGTCTGCTGACGGGAGCGCGGACGAAGTCCGCCAACATCGTGGGCCAGACCATGCGTCTGAATCCCCACGGCGACGCCGCCATCTACGATACGATGGTGCGTCTCTCCAAGGGCTACGGCGCTTTGCTGACGCCATTTGTGGACTCCAAGGGCAACTTCGGTAAGTCCTATTCCAGGGATATGTCCTGGGCCGCCCCCCGGTATACGGAGGCGAAGCTCTCCGCCATCTGCGGTGAGATCTTCAAGGACATCGACAGCGACACCGTGGACTTCGTGGATAACTACGACAACACCATGAAGGAGCCGGCGCTGCTGCCCACCACCTTCCCCAATATTCTGGTATCCGCCAACAGCGGCATCGCCGTGGGTATGGCCTCCCAGTTCTGCGGCTTTAACCTGAAAGAGGTCTGCGATACCGCGGTGGCCTATCTGAAAAACCCGGACTGCGACCTGACGGAGACGCTGCTGGCCCCGGATTTTCCCACCGGCGGCGAGCTGATTTTTGACACAGATGCCATTCGGGACATTTACAATACGGGCCGGGGCAGCGTCCGGGTGCGGGCCAAGTACCGCTATGTGAAGGACCAGAACCTGCTGGAAATTTACGAGATCCCCTACTCCACCACAGTGGAGGCCATTCTGGACAAGGTGGCGGAGCTGATCAAGGCGGGCAAGGCGAAGGAAATCTCGGATATGCGGGACGAGACCGACCTCTCTGGCTTGAAGCTGGCCATCGACCTGAAGCGGGGCGTGGACCCGGATAAGCTGATGGCCAAGCTCTACAAGCTGACACCGCTGGAGGACGCCTTTGCCTGCAACTTCAACGTGCTGATCGCCGGCAGCCCCAAGGTGCTGGGTATCCGGCAGATTCTGGAGGAATGGACGGCGTGGCGTACCGACAGCGTGAAGCGGCGGATCTTCTTCGTGCTGGGCAAGAAGAAGGAAAAGCTGCACCTGCTGAAGGGCCTGAAGCGCATCCTGCTGGATATTGACAAGGCCATCCGCATTATCCGGGAGACGGAGGAGGAAGCCGAGGTCATCCCCAATCTGATGATCGGCTTCGGCATCGACCAGATTCAGGCGGAATATGTGGCGGAGATCAAGCTGCGGAACATCAACAAGGAATACATCCTCAAGCGTACCCGGGAAACCGACGCACTGCGGGATGAGATCGACGATCTGGAGGACCTGCTGAACAGCCCCAAGCGGGTGAAGAAGGTCATTGTGGAGGAGCTGAACGCCGCCGCTAAGAAATACGGTGAGCCCCGCCGCACCTCCATCGTCTACCCCCACGAGATCACCAGCTACACTCCGGAGGAGGAACAGAAGGAGGAGTATCCCGTCACTGTGTTCCTGTCCCGTGAGGGGTATTTCAAGAAGATCACCCCCGCCTCGCTGCGGATGAACAGCGAGCAGAAGTTCAAGGAAGGAGACGCCCTCCGCCAGAGCTTTGAGACCACCTCCAACGCCGAGGTCATGTTCTTCACCGACCACTGCCAGGTCTACAAGACCCGCCTGGGCGAGTTTGATGACGCCAAGGCCAGTGTGCTGGGTGACTACCTGCCCACCAAGCTGAAAATGGATGCGGGAGAAAATGTGATCTTCATGGTGCTGCCGGGGGCGGACTACGCCGGAAGCCTGCTGTTCTTCTATGAGAACGGCAAGGTGGCCCGGATCGAGATGAAGGCGTATCAGACTGCCTCCAACCGCCGGAAGCTCACCGGCGCCTATTCCGACAAGTCGCCCCTGGCCTGCATCCGCCGTCTGGATGAGGACTGTGAGCTGGCTGTGTATTCCAACGAGCCCCGCTGTCTGATCTTCCACACGGCGCTGTTGGCTCCCAAGACCACCCGTTCCGCTCAGGGCGTGGCGGTGATGACGTTGAAGCCCAAGTATCATCTGGAAACGGTGCTGTTGTCTGAGGAGACCTCCATTACCAACCGGACCCGCTATCGGGTGCGGGCCATTCCCGCCGCCGGCGCTTTGGTAAGGGAAGAGGATTCTGAGGATCAGCAGATCAGCCTGCTGTAAGGCCGTGTTCCGGGCGAATAGATAAAGATAGGGAGAAATCCATTTGAAAAAACAACTGAGAAGCTATGGCATTATAACAGTGGGCTCTGTGATCTTCGCACTGTCCTTCGACTGGTTTTTTGCCGCTAACGCCGTGGGTATGGGCGGCATCACCGGCCTGGCCCAAGTGCTGAATGTCCTGTTCCCGGCTCTTTCCGTAGGTATCGGCACGATCCTCCTGAATGTCCCGCTGTTTTTGGCCGGATGGAAGTTCATCGGCTTTCATCTGCTGGCCTCGTCCCTGTTTTCCATGACGGTCAGCTCGCTGGCGATGGACGGTATCGCCCTTTTGTATACATTCTCCCCGATGGACCCCATGCTGGCCTCCATCTGTGGCGGTGCTATGATGGGTGCGGGACTGGGCATCGTCTTTTCTCAAGGGGCTACTACCGGCGGCACGGACATCGTGGCCCGCCTGCTGAAGCTGAAATTTCCGTGGCTTCCTATGGGCAAGCTGATACTGATTCCGGATGGTGTGGTACTGGCATTGACGGCCATCGCCTTTCAGCGGTTGGAAACGGCTCTCTATGGTGCGGTGGCCCTGTATGTGTCCAGCAAGGTTATGGACACGGTGCTCTACGGCCTGAATGCTTCCAAGGTGGCCTACATCATCTCGAATCACTGGCAGAAGATCTCCGACGCTATTCTGGCCTATGACCGGGGCGTGACCATCCTCAACGCCACCGGCGCGTACAGCGGCAGCGAAAAGCACGTTTTGATGGTGGCCTTCCGCCAGCGGGAGATCGTGGAGATCAAGGAGATCGTCCATGAGGCGGACCCGGCGGCGTTTTTGATCGTCTGTGACGCCCACGACGTGCTGGGCGAGGGCTTCGGCGAGTATCAGAAGGAATTATAAGGAGGCAGTTTCCATGACGGATTTTACAACGGTCAAAAAAAATCTGGAATCCAAGCGGTTCCGCGTCAGTACGTTTGCCACGGCGGAGGAGGCCGCGGACTATCTGGATCGCTCCATTGACGGCGTATCTGTGGGCATCGGCGGCTCCGTCACGGCGGAGCAGATGGGCCTTTACGAAAAATTGTCCGGACACAACCGGGTGTTCTGGCACTGGCGTCCGGAGTCGGCGGAGGACCCCCGCAGAGAGGCTATGACGGCGGATATGTATATCACCTCTGTCAACGGCATGGCGGAGACTGGCGAGCTCATCAACATCGACGGCAACGGCAACCGGGTAGCATCGTCCCTGTACGGCCACAAGAAGGTCTGGTTCATCGTGGGACGGAACAAGCTGGCCCCCACCTACGAGGAGGCCCTTTGGCGGGCGCGGAACATTGCTGCGCCGAAGAATGCCCAACGACTGGGCCGGAAAACGCCCTGCGCCGTTCATGGAGATCGCTGCTATGACTGCAAGAGCCCGGAGCGGATCTGCCGGGGCCTGGTGGTTTTGTGGGAGGCCGTAGCCAACATGGAGATGGAAGTGGTCCTGATCGATCAGGATCTGGGCTATTAAGCGATTTAAAAAAGGAGGGGCGCGAATGAAGGCATATCGACTGGCGGCGGCGGGACTGGCGCTGGGCCTACTGACAGGCTGCGCCTCTCTTCTGGAGCGCTCCTATACCACATCAGAGCCTCACAGCAGCAAGTTCTGGGAAAGTGAAGCCGCCGCTACCCTGCGGGCGGAAAACCGGCAGGATATGGTCAACGATCTGCTGATCCTCATCGGTCAGCACACAGAAACCGCGTCGCTGCGGCTGTATAATTTCCCGGACGAACAAACTGCGTTGGAGGAATTGGAAAAGGCGGCACAGGAGGTTCAGCAGGAGACCCCGCTGGGAGCCTATGCCGTGGAGTACATCACCTATATCAGCCAGCCCCAGCGGAGCTGCTTTGAGGCGGACCTTCAGATCGGATATCGGCGCACGGCGGAGCAGATGCAGACCATCGTCAGCGCCTCCAGCGTCAGTGCGCTTGGTGATTTGCTGGAAGCGGCGCTGGACGGTGGCCGGACGGAGCTGGTGGTCCGCATGGGCTATTGGCAGGCAGACAGCCGGGAGAAGGTGGCGCAGGAGGTTCAGCAGGTGCGGCAGGAGCGGGGAGCCCGGGAGGAAGCGGTCTGGATCGTCCATTACTATCCGGAAACCGACCCAGTGGGGATCATCGAATTCCTGCTCAAGCCCACGGAGGAAGAAATTCAGGCGTATCAAGCAGAGCAGGCGGCTGCGGCGCAGTCGGATGCTCCGACGGAATCGGAGGCATCTTCAGCAGAACAGGCGCCGTGATAGGCTCTTTGAAAGACATCGAAAAAACTATTGAAAAAAATGTAAAAAATGCTTGACAGAACAGGGAGGTCTTGCTATAATACTTCTTGTTCCGCGGGCTTAGCTCATCTGGTAGAGCGCCACCTTGCCAAGGTGGAGGTAGCGAGTTCGAGCCTCGTAGCCCGCTCCAGAGTAAATCAGGACATCCGATTTGGATGCCCTGATTTTTTTATTAGACGAAAAGAACTCGATACCGACACCCACGCGCGAAGCGCATTTTAATCAGAGGTGAGGTAGGGTTCCTGCGAATTGCGGAACGCAATTCGCGGGATGCCGGGAAGCGAGTTCGAGCCTCGTAGCCCGCTCCAGAGTAAATCAGGACATCCGATTTGGATGCCCTGATTTTTTTATTAGACGAAAAGAACTCGATACCGACACCCACGCGCGAAGCGCATTTTAATCAGAGGTGAGGTAGGGTTCCTGCGAATTGCGGAACGCAATTCGCGGGATGCCGGGAAGCGAGTTCGAGCCTCGTAGCCCACATACGGCGGTTCGTGTTGAAAATCGGAAGGAAACCAGCAAAGATTTCCCTCGCAAATACCCCTTTTTCTGAAGAAGGACTCTGCACTTTTTGCCGGAGCAAGGCAGCGAAAAATGCGTAATACGCTGAGGACCCCCGGCAGAGCCGGAGGTCCTCATGATATAGGCTGGAAGATTTAGTCAACGGCGATGACGGCACCGTCAAAGTTTTCGGCGATGTAGTTCTTCACGGCGTCGGAGTGCAGGGCCTCGGCCAGAGCCTGGATGGCGGCGTTGTTCTCGTTGCCCTCTTTGCAGACCAGCACGTTCACATAGGGGGAGTCGGAGGATTCCAGAGCCAGAGCGTCCTCAACGGGGTTCAGGCCAGCACCCAGCGCATAGTTGGAGTTGATAACGGCGAGATCCACCTCGCTGGCGATGCTGGGGATGGTAGCGGCTTCCACCTCGGTGAAGGTCAGGTTCTTGGGATTCTCCACGATGTCCTTGGGGGTAGAGGAGAGATTGGAGTCGTCAGCCAGCTTGATGAGACCCTGAGCTTCCAGCAGCAGGAGGGCACGGCCTTCGTTGGTGGCGTCATTGGGGACGGCCACGGATGCGCCGTCAGGCAGGTTGTCCAGAGAGTCGGACTTGCCGGCGTAGATGCCCATGGGTTCGATGTGGACGCCGGTGACGCTCACCAGATGAGTGCCGCGGGTGGTGTTGAAGTCATCCAGATAAGGGACGTGCTGGAAGTAGTTGGCGTCCTCATCGCCGTCCTCCACGGCAGTATTGGGCACCACATAGTCGCTGTACTCGTGGATCTGCAGGTCGATGCCCTGCTCGGCCAGAATGGGTACGCACTGCTTCAGGATCTCGGCGTGGGGGGTAGGAGAGGCGGCTACGTTCAGAGTGACGGTCTCCTGAGGTTCCGCAGGCTGCTCGGTCTGCGCGTCATCGGTGGTGTCGGCCTTGGCAGAGTCATCGGACTTGCTGCCGCAGGCGGTGAGGGACAGGGCCAGCGTCAAGGCCAGCAGAGTGGCAAAAATCTTGTTTTTCATGTTTTTTTCCTCCAATGAATATCAGAATTGATGAATTTTATATTTCAAGCGCTTACCGGAATACCCTTGTGCACATAGGGGGACAGGCGATGAAAACAAAGAAGATTATTTGATATGACGGAAATGTTCCAGAAATGCGATTTGAGTAAAATCTGTTTGTTTACCGGTATCCAGCCGTTTGTCGATCTTCTTGGATAGCCAGCCGAACAGGGACTGGACAATCTGCACCATGATGATCAGGATGACCACCGTTACCCACATCACCGAGGTGATGAACCGCTGGTGACCGTACCGCACGGCGATATCGCCCAGACCGCCAGCACCTACGGTACCGGCAATGGCGGTGTAGCCCAAAATGGTCACGATGGAAATGGCACCGCCTAATACCAGAGAGGGCTTGGCCTCCGGCAGATAGACCTTTCGGATGATCTGGCAGGTGGATGCGCCCATGGACTGAGCGGCCTCCACCACGCCGGCGTCTACCTCTGCCAGAGAGGTTTCCACCATGCGGGCGATAAAGGGGGCGGCGGAGACCACCAGGGGCACGATGGCGCCCTTGACGCCGATCTTGGTACCCGCTACCAGCTTGGTGAAGGGCATGATGGCCACCATCAGGATGATAAAGGGCACGGAGCGGCCAATGTTGACGATCCAGCCTAAGATCTGATTCACGGTTTTGCTGGGGCAGATGCCGTGGGGCTGGGTGACGGTAAGGGCCACGCCCAGAGGCAGTCCCAGCAGATAAGCGAACAGGGTAGAGATCAGCACCATCACCAGCGTATCCCGGGTGCCGGTGAGCAGGATGCCGCCGTATTCCGACCAAAATGCAGAAATGACCTCAAGCATGGTACTCCACCTCCTCTGCGGTGATGTTGGGTTGGGAACGGATGTAGCTCAGAGCCTTAGCGGCCTCATTGGGATCGTCCGGCAAAAGCAGGAGCATGGTGCCGAAGGCCTTGCCGTCGATGTTCCGGGTGTCAGCGCCCAGAATGTTGACTTTGACGCCGCACTCGATCGCCAGCGAGGCGATAAGGGGATCGTAGACCGTGCCGCCGTTGAAGGAGACCCGGACGGCCCGGGTGCCTGCGGGGTACTGCTTAGCGCTGACGCCGCCGGGATACACCAGACGGCGGGCCGCGTCGGTGGCGGGATGGGCGAAGATGTCCTCCACCCGGCCCTCCTCAGCCACCTCGCCGCCGTCTAAAATGGCGACCCGGGTGCAGATCTCCTCAATAACGCTCATCTGGTGGGTGATGATGACCACCGTGACCCCCAGCTTTTGGTTCAATTCCTTCAAAAGCGCGAGGATGGAATTGGTGGTGGTGGGGTCCAGCGCGGAGGTGGCTTCGTCGCAGAGAAGCACCTTCGGGTCCGTGGCCAGCGCCCGGGCGATGGCTACCCGCTGCTTCTGACCGCCGGAGAGCTGGGCGGGATAGGCGCTTGCCTTTTCCTTCAATCCTACTAAATCCAGTAACTCCAGCGCTTTTTTCTCGGCCTGGGCCTTGGGTACACCGGAAAGCTCCATGGGGAAGCAGACATTTTTCAGACAGGTCCGCTGCATCAGCAGATTGAAGCCCTGAAAGATCATGCTGATCTTTTTCCGGGCCTGCCGCAGCTCCTGAGGGGAGACGGTACGCATACGGGACTTGCCGTCCGACTGCTTCTCCATCCACGTCAGCTTCTGACCGTTGACGGTGATGCTGCCGCTGGTGGGCCGCTCTAAGAGGTTGATGCAGCGGACCAGAGTGGACTTTCCCGCACCGGAGAAGCCGATGATGCCGAAGATCTCGCCGTCTCCGATCTCAAGGGAGACGTCCTTAACGGCGTGGACTCCATCGCCGGTATCTCCAAAGGTCTTGCTGATATGTTCCAGCTTGATCATAATATCCTTCTTTCGTTGCTGCGAAAATAAAGAGGGCGGAAAGCGTCGCCGCTTTCCGCCCTTCTGAACAGCATAACTGTTACACACAGGAGAGGTTTTTCGCGGAGGCGCACAAAGGCTTGGGCATGGTCATCATCCCCATGTCCATCATGCACATCATCATACCAAAGCGAGTTACGATCATGCTGGTGCGTCTCCTTTCTGTCACCGGTGTTCCGGTTTCGTTTTCGATGGGCATAGCGTAGCACTGTTGTCCGCCCCTGTCAACGGGGAAAATTATTTTTGGAAAAACCGCAGAAAATCGGCAGGGTCAGCAAAAACTGTTTTGTGCAAATATCAGCTATACTTTGAACCGGCATAGTAAATATGAGACAACAGAGCGGGAACAGACCGGGACGCTGTCAGCAGTCCCGGCCTGTTTTTGATTAAGACAAAATGGCATTTGCACTCCGGACCGGCCCCATCCGGTCCGGAGTGCAGCGGAGACCTGCGGATCTCCGGCGGGGAAAAAGGAAAGATAGGAAAGATAAAGATAGGAAGATAAGGTTTCAGGAAAGATTAGGAAATAAGGAAAGATATAAAAATAGAGGTGTGTTGAAGGGGCTTATTCTGCCAGCAGCTTGCCCATGGCGCGGCAGGCTTCCAGTGTATCGCCGTCAGGGGTTTCCTGACAGATGACGCTCTCGCAGACCAAGTTGATTCCGGCGTCATCACAGTCCTTTTCCCAGGACCGCATCCATTCGCCGTCGCCCCAGCCGTAGGAGCCGAACAGCGCCACCTTCTTGCCGCTTAAATGGCTCTTGCAGGCGGAGAACATGGGCTCAAACTCCATTTCCTCCAGTACTTCAGAACCCATAGCGGGGCATCCGAAGGCCACGGCATCCACGCCGCTGAAGGTGGAAGCGTCCACCTGTGCGGCTTCTAACAGGGCGGCTTCGGCTCCGGCACTCTTCATGCCTTCCAGAACGGCCTCCGCCATCTGCTTGGTGTTGCCGGTGCCGCTCCAATAAATCACTGCGGTTTTCTTCATCGTAAAAATCTCCTTTCTTGCGGGATCGGTCATTGACCGTTGGTATATCAGACTGCGACGGCCAACTGGTCAATGCCGGAACCGGCACGCCAGAGGGCGCAGTAGATATCGGTGCATTTGCGGAACTTATCAAACAGCCGCCGGGCCAGCGCCTCGTCACCGTAAACCTTCCAGAGACCGGCGCACTTGTAATTGACGGCGTGATTTTCGATGAAGCCCCGCACATCCTGAGGCGGATAGCTGAGGAACAGCCCTACCTCATGGGGAAATTCGCCCCCGGAGCGGAAGCGCTTGGCCAGATAGGCCACGCACTGCTCACTGCTTTTACCGGAATACCCGGCATCTGCCAGCAGTGCTTCCGCCAACTGGTCCTTCAGGTCCACCCGCAGCTCAGCGGGACGGTAGAGGTACAGCAGCGCGGTGTGGTCCTGATAGCGCAGAGGCAGCAGCCGCAGGCCCTTTGGGACCAGAATTCGATTCAACTCCCTGATCTCCGCCGTCAGCTCTGACAGAGAGGTGAACGGCGCGGGGAAGATGGTGCCGGTTTTGATCCCGGCCAGAGTCGGTGCGCATTGCCGCACCAGATTTTCCTCAGACATACCGTGACCTCCTTGCTTGCTCGGACTGCTAACGGCGGTTCTCACGGCACAAGCGGCACGCCGGTGTGAGAAGCGTCCGCCTGTGCGGTGATGATTGCGGTTAGATAACCTTAACTGCTGGGGGGAGGAAAAGTGAAGCTTGACCCCTGTGACTGTATCTTATCAAAAGCTTGGAGCCGTATCCGCTCCAAAACGTCGGGTACGGCTCCAAAACAGTGAATGTGGCAAAATAATCCTGAACAGAAGAAGCGGAAGTCCATGTCAGACTTCCGCTCCTGTATGATTGTGATCAAATCCGCCTTTCCACGTCAGCATCCGAGAGGGAAACCGGTTTTTCGCCCAGTTGGGGCGCGCAGCTGTCATATTCCGCACCGGCCCGGTACTCCCGGGGAGAAACGCCGATCACATCCCGGAAGGCTCTGGCGAATTTGCTGGCATTGTCATAGCCAAACTGACAGGCGATGTCCAGCACCGTCCGGTCGGTTTCCCGTAGTAGCGCTGCCGCGCCGTGCATCCGCTGCGAGCGGGCGTAGGCTGCCGGAGACATGCCGTAGACCCTGGCGAAGCTGCTCTTGATCTGCGCCTCGGAGACGTTGAACTGCTGGGATAAGCTTTTGAGGGTCAAGGTCCGGTCCGACTCCGCCAACAGGCGGGCCTTGACCTGCTCCGCCAGAGATACCTGTGCGGCGGTGCAGCCGTGAGGGGTCTGCCCATCCTCCGGGGACAGGGTGCTGAGAAACAGGAGGAGCTCCAGAAGCTTTACCTTTAAATATCCCTTGCGGATGTCCTCCGGGACGGCGTACAGCTCAGAAAATACGTGCTTTACCCGCCGGGAGGACCGGGCAGTGAAAACCGTCCCGCCGGGGCACAGCTTTTCCATCAGGGCAGCCGGCCGCACCTCCACATCGCTGAGAATACAGGAAAGGCACTCCGGCGCGGCAGCGGGATCAATGGTGACGGTGATCCCGTGGTAATGGCCGGTGGGGAAGCGGCTGTCCGGAGGCAGGGAAGAGGTGCGGGCTACCGCCAGATCTCCCGGAGACAGATAGAAATAGCGGCCGTTTTGCCGGTATTCCACCCGCCCCTCCAGACAGTGATGGATCTCCAGCCGTTCCCCGGAACCATCCCGCAGTTCCCGGCAGGCACGGGCATGAACATCCCGGTAGTCCAGCTCCATACCGGGGAATACCCGGTACCGGGTCACAGCGGCTTCACCGTCGGAGGCGTCCGGATAGAGGCGCAGAGGATCGGCCTCGCAGTGGTTGGGGGATGTGCAGGCGGGCGCGAAAGCAGAAGTGGAAAAACGCATAGGATACTCCTTTATATCGGTTAGATAGATCTAACTGATAATAGCATATGAATCAAAGAAGCGCAAGCAGTCCGTTGAAATACATTAAAATATGTGTTTTCAGTTGCCTTTCAGCTATTCAGATGCTATAATGAAGCGATTGCTGTCGAACGGAAGGCGGCAAAGCAGCTTCCCAACCGGCAGAGCTGTTTTAGGGTTTACAGTGTTCTGAGGGAAGAAACACGAGGAGGAGAAATCGATCCATGAAGCAAAAACTGAGTTTTAAAGAATACATCTATGTGGCCAGTATGCTGTTCGGCATGTTCTTCGGCGCAGGAAACCTGATTTTCCCGGTTTATATGGGACAGGTGGCCGGACGGAACATGTGGGCGGCCGTTCTTGGCTTCCTGATCACCGGCGTGGGCCTGCCTCTGCTGGGCGTGGCCGCTTTGGGCATCAGCCGCAGCAACGGCCTTTTTGACCTCAGTCATAAGGTGGGCCGTCCCTATGCGTTCTTCTTTACCTGCGCTCTTTATCTGACCATCGGGCCGTTTTTCGCCATTCCCCGGTGCGCAACGACTTCCTTCACCGTGGGTCTGGAGCAGATTCTGCCCCACGATGACAAAAGCTGGCTCTACCTGCTGCTGTTCTCTCTGCTGTTTTTCGCTGTGACGTTGGTCCTTTCTCTGCGGCCGGGCAAGATCCTTACTTATGTAGGCAAGGTCCTGACTCCCTGCTTCCTGGTGTTCCTGGCGATTATGGTGTTCGTGACGATCCTGCATCCCACCACCAGCATCGGCGCGGTGGAGCCTCAAGGTGCTTATGCCGCACAACCCTTCTTCACCGGCTTTCTGGAGGGCTATAACACCATGGACGCCCTGGCAAGCCTTGCCTTCGGTATCGTGGTGGTGCAGGTGATCCAGGGTTTGGGTGTGGAAAAGGCGGAATCCGTGGCCATGACCACCGTCCGCTCCGGTATTCTTAGCTGCCTGCTGATGGGCGTGATCTATCTGCTGGTGACGCTGATGGGCGTCTGGAGCCGGGGTGCGCTGGAAGCCGCTCCCAACGGCGGTACGGCGCTGGCGCAGATCGCCCAGCACTATCTGGGCAAGGCGGGCTTGTTGGTGCTGGCTGCCACCGTGACGCTGGCCTGCCTGAAAACGGCGGTGGGCCTTATCACCAGCTGCGCGGAGACCTTCGTGGGGATGTTCCCCAAGGGCCTGTCCTATCGGAATTGGGTGTTCGTGTTCACGGGCATTTCCTTCCTGCTGGCCAACGTGGGCCTGACCGCCATCATCACCTACGCTGTGCCGGTGCTGATGTTCCTGTATCCCCTGGCCATCACCTTGATCCTGCTGGCGCTGCTGGGCCACTTCTTTGACCATGACCGGGCGGTGTACGTCTGGGTCACCGGCCTGACCTTGGTGGCAGCCTTCTACGATCTGCTGCGGACGCTGCCGGATCATCTCCGTGCGGTGCTCCATGTGAATGGTTTGGTCGACACTGTGGGCAAGGCGCTGCCCTTTGCCACCATCGGCCTGGGCTGGATCTGCCCCGCGATCCTGGGGCTGGTTATTGGCCTGATTTTCCGGGCCGTCCGTCCGAAGAAGGCATAACATTATAAAATGTAAAAGGAACAGACCCTTGTGGGTCTGTTCCTTTTTGCCATAAAATTTGATTCCCGGCACATACTACCTCCAGAAACGGAGGGATCGCATGGAAAAAATCTCGAATGATTACCGGGAAAACGTCCGGGTGCTGGACGGCCTTTTAGGCGTGGGCCGCAGCTGCGACATGGTGAGCCGGGATTACCTGATCGGCGGACGGCGGGCCCGGCTGTGGGTGGTGGACGGCTTTGGCAGCGACAGCATCCTTGAGCGGATGGGGGCCTTCTGGCTGACACTGAAGCCGGAAAACGTGGTGGGCCTCACCGAAATGCAGGATTTTCTGGATCGGTATATTACCTTTTCAGAATCCAACGTCACCTTTGACATATCCGACGCCGTGACCTCCGTATTTTTGGGAAAATCCCTGCTGGCGGTGGAGGGACTGGCGGGGGTGGCGCTGATGGACGCCAAGGGCTACCCAAGCCGGAGCGTACACGAGCCGCCGGACGGCAAGGTGCTCCGGGGCAGCCACGACGGCTTTGTAGAGGCAGTGGTGCCCAATATGGCGCTGCTGCGCCGCCGCATCCGGGACCCGCACCTCACTATGGAGGGGCACAAGGTTGGTTCCCGCACCCATAATGACGCGGTCCTCTGCTATCTGGATGACAAGGTGGATCAGGACCTGCTGCGGAAGCTCCGGGGCAAGCTGCTGGGACTGGATGTCCGCTCCCTCTCCATGGCCCAGGAAAGTCTGGCAGAGGCCATTCGGCCTAAACAATGGTACAATCCGTTTCCGAAAGTGCGCTATACAGAGCGGCCCGACGCGGCGGCGGCCAGCATCATGGAGGGGAGCATCGTCCTGATGGTGGACAATTCCCCCTCTGTGATGATTTTGCCCACCGGTTTTTTCGATTTCACACAGGAATCCAATGACTATTACTTTCCGCCCTTGGTGGGCACCTATCTCCGGGTCCTACGGGTAACGGTATTTCTCCTTTCTTTATTTATTACCCCGGCGTGGTATCTCATGGTCAGCGAACCGAACCGCTTGCCGGGGTGGCTGAATTTCCTGTCTTCCCCGGAACCGGTGTCCTTGAGCCTGCTGAGTCAGCTTCTGGTGGTAGAATTTCTCATCGACGTATTAAAGCTGGCGTCCCTGAACACACCGGACAGCCTTTCCAATTCCTTTTCCATGCTGGGAGCCTTGGTCCTGGGGGATTTTGCGGTGCAGGCCGGGTGGTTGGGGCCGGAGGTGCTGGTGTATATGGCCTTCGTGTCCGTGGCGGGGTTCGCCCAGCCCAGCTATGAACTGGGCTACGCCTTCAAACTGCTGCGGGTGGCGCTGCTGCTGGTGACGGCGGCCTTTGACGTCTGGGGGTTTTGCCTGAGCGTAGTGGGGATCTTCATCCTGCTGTGCACCACAAAGCCGCTGGTTGGGAAAGGATATCTCTATCCACTGGTTCCCTTCAACGGCAAGGCGCTGCTGCGGCTGCTGGTCCGGGAACCTATCAGCCGGGACAATACCTGAGAGCCTGTCAATAGAGCAGTGAGCTTTCCGCAGCGGGCAGAAAGAGCTTTTTCAATATGTTAAGCAGCCGTTTTCTCAATGAAGGCGGCTGTTTCTTCATTTGCGGGAGTGGTGCATAAGCCTGCGGATTTTGGAACGTGCGTGTCGAAATATGTTGATTGGGATTTTTGACAATTGCCGCAATCGATTACGTCGAAAATTCTATGAAAATACCAAGAAGTCCATGAGTTTTTTCCTATATCAGCGAAGTTTTTTCTATCGCTTTTTCAAAAGGGAGCCGATACAATAGCATCATAACGGCAAGGCGGCCTGACCGCCTTGAACGGATGATCAATGATCTTGAGGAGGAACTAAGATGAAAAAGACACTTGCAATTCTCCTGTCTGCTGTCATGATGCTGGGCCTGTTGGCCGGCTGCGGCAGCAAGACCACGGAGCAGCCCTCTACCTCTGGCACTGAGAACACGGAGACCGCCGCGCTGAACGTGGGCGTGTTCTACTATGACTACTCTGACGTGTACATCTCCAGCGTCCGCAGCTCCATGGATGAGCAGCTCAAGGCTATGGGCGTGAACTACACCAACTATGACGGTGCTGGCAACCAGGCCCAGCAGACCGACCAGATCAACACCGCCATCTCCAACGGCGCCAACCTGCTGATCGTCAACATCGTTGAGACTTCCTCTCCCGATGCCGCTCAGAACGCTGTTGAGGCCGCTAAGACCGCCGGTATCCCCATCATCTTCTTCAACCGTGAGGTTTCTGACGATGTTGTGAACAGCTATGAGAAGTGCGCCTTCGTCGGCACCAACGCTCCCGAGGCCGGTCACATGCAGGGCCAGATGGTCGGCGAGTATCTGCTGGAGAACTATGACACCGTGGACCTGAACGGCGACGGCGTCATCTCCTACGTGATGTTCAAGGGCCAGGAAGGCAACGCTGAGGCTGAGGCCCGTACTCAGTTCGGCGTGGAGGACGCCAACGCTGTCCTGACTGCCGCTGGCAAGCCCGAACTGGCTTACTACAACGCTTCCGCTACCGATAAGTACCTGGTCGATCAGGGCGGCAAGTGGTCCGCTCAGGCTGCTAACGACTACATGGCCACCATCCTCCCCGAGTATTCCGAGGCTAACGGCAACATGGTCGAGCTGATCATCTGCAACAATGACGGCATGGCCGAGGGCGCTGTCTCTGCTCTGCAGGGCGCCGGCTACAACACCGGCGACGGCAAGACCATCCCCGTGTTCGGCGTTGACGCTACCGATTCTGCCAAGCAGCTCATCAACGAGGGCAAGATGACCGGCACCATCAAGCAGGATGCCGAGGGCATGGCTTCCACCATTCTGAACCTGGTCAGCAGCGTTCAGGGCGGCGGTGAGCTGATGGACAACACTTCTTCCTTCAACGTGGACGAGGGTGTTGCCAAGATCCGTGTGCCTTACGCCACCTACACCGGCGAATAAGCCAGACCATCGCTTCTCTCGCCCCATTAAACAGTAAGGATAAGCGGGGCTGTCGGTTCGACAGCCCCGCTTTACAATTCAAGCGGTTCCGGTTCGGGCCGCTTTTCAACCCGCAGTGGAACGAACCCCGGGGCGGAACGTGCCGTAAGGGGTCTGCCACGGGAATCACGCAGATAGGAGGTAAACGCAATATGGAGCAGCCGGCATTGCTGGAAATGCGGAATATCACAAAGGAATTCCCTGGTGTCAAGGCGCTGGATGGCGTTTCCCTTACCGTCCGGCCCGGCACCGTCCACGCCCTGATGGGTGAGAACGGCGCAGGAAAGTCCACCCTGATGAAATGTCTGTTTGGCATTTATGCCAAGAATGCAGGTACCATCGTTCTGGACGGTAAGGAAGTTGATTTCAAAAGTTCAAAAGAGGCGCTGGAAAACGGCGTGGCCATGGTCCATCAGGAACTGAACCAGGCCCTGACCCGCAGCGTCATGGATAACCTGTGGCTGGGCCGCTATCCCAAGGTGGCGGGTCTCATGGTCAGCGAGTCTGTCATGCGCAAGCGCACCCGGGAGATCTTTGAGGAGCTGGATGTCCATGTGGACCCCAAGGCCATCATGTCCACCCTGCCCGTTTCCCAGCGGCAGATGGTGGAGATCGCCAAGGCGGTCAGCTACAACGCGAAGATCATCGTGTTCGATGAGCCTACCTCCTCTCTGACGGAGGCGGAGGTCGAGCACCTGTTCCGCATCATCAATATGCTGAAGGAGCGGGGCTGCGGCATCATTTACATCAGCCACAAGATGGACGAGATCCTCCGCATCAGTGACGAGGTCACCATCATGCGTGACGGTCAGTGGGTGGCAACGCGCCACGCCAAGGACCTGACCATGGAGGAGATCATCAAGCTGATGGTAGGCCGCGAGCTGACCAACCGCTTCCCCCCCAAGGACAATAAGCCCGGCGAGGTGATTCTGGAAGTGGAGCATCTGGCGGGCAAATACACCCGCCTGAAGGACGCCAGCTTCCAGCTGCGCAAGGGCGAGGTGCTGGGCATCGCCGGACTGGACGGCTCCGGACGCACGGAGGTGCTGGAGAATCTGTTCGGCGCCATGACCAAGGAGAGCGGCACCATCCGCCTCCACGGTAAGGAGATCAAGAACAAGACCCCCCGGGAAGCCATTAAAAACGGCTTCGCCCTGCTGACGGAGGAACGCCGGGCCACGGGTATCTTCGGGATCCGTGACATCAAGGAAAACACCGTCATTTCTAACCTGAAAAGCTATCTGGCAGGCGGTTTCTGCCTCAGCGATAAGAAAATGAAAGAAGATACCGACTGGGCGATCCAGGCCATGCACATCAAAACGCCCAGTCAATCCACACAGATCCGCTCCCTCTCCGGCGGAAACCAGCAGAAGGTCATTATCGGCCGCTGGCTTCTGACCAAGCCTGAGGTCCTGCTGCTGGACGAGCCGACCCGCGGTATCGACGTGGGCGCGAAATACGAGATCTACCAGCTGATCCTCGACCTTGCCAAGGAGGGGAAGGGTGTCATCATGGTGTCCTCCGAAATGCCGGAGCTGTTGGGCATTTGTGACCGTATTCTGGTCATGTCCGGCGGTGTTCTGGCCGGCGAGGTGGATGCCCGGAACACCAGCCAGGAGGAGATCCTGACGCTGGCGGCCAAATATGTGTAAGGAGGAGCGCACTGTGAATCAAGAAACGAACGTACAGGAAAAGGAAGCCCGTGTCCGGCAGCCGTGGACGGCCCAGCGGGTGGGAGACATCCTTTTAAATAACGCATTGCTCATCATCATGGCCATTGCGGTCGTTTACATCGCCATCAAGAACCCCAACTTCATCAAACCCGCATCACTCATCAACATCCTCTCCCAGACGGCGGCCTATCTGCCTGCCGCATTGGGCATCGGCGGCTGTATCGTGCTGACCGGTACCGACCTGTCCGCAGGCCGTGCCGTGGGCATCACCGCCTGTATCTCTGCATCTCTGCTGCAGAACGCCGCTAACATGGCCAACAAGATGTGGCCGCAGATCGGTACTCTGCCTATTCCCGTGGTCATTGTGCTTGCCATGCTCATCGGCGCGGCGATCGGCTGCTTCAACGGCTTCTTCGTGGCAAAATTCAAGCTGCATCCTTTCATCGTGACTCTGGGCACACAGCTGATCCTCTACACCGTACTGCTTTTGTATGTCCAGCAGGGCAATAACAAGGGTATGGCCATTTCCAATCTGGACCCGTCCTACACCGGCTTTGTCAAGGGCAGCCTGTTCAGCATCGGCGGTACGCCCATTCCCAACTATGTGCTGTTCGCCATCGTGCTGACGGCGGTCATGTGGTTCGTCTGGAACAAGACCACCTTTGGCAAGAACATGTTTGCTCTGGGCTCCAATGAGGAAGCTGCCAGAGTTTCCGGCGTCAATGTGTTCGGCGTGACGGTGGGCGTTTTCGCCTTGGCCGGCGCTATGTATGGTTTTACCGGCTTCATCGAGGGCGCACGTATCGGCTCCAACACGGCCAACACCGGCCTGAACTATGAGTTGGACGCAATCGCGGCCTGCGTCATCGGCGGCGTGTCCTTCGTGGGCGGCATCGGTAAGATCAGAGGTATCGTTATCGGCGTTGTCATGCTGCGGCTGATCTTCGTGGGTCTGACCATGGTGGGTGTGCCGCAGGATCTGCAATACCTCATCAAGGGCGCTATCATCCTGTTTGCCTGCGCACTGGATATGCGGAAATACCTTGTGAAAAAATGATCTGCGACAAAGATGGCCCGCCTTTGCGAGCCATCTTTGCTTTATCTGGAACTTTTTGCGGCGAAACGGCGGCAAAAACCGCCGTTCTTCCTGCAATCCAGCCAATTCGCGTTCGGACTTCCCCTTGAACTCGAAAAACATGGACATACCGTTTCGCTTCGCTTCACTTCGTGGTATAATAGCCGCAAAAGAGGCTGCTATCGGATCGCTGCTTTTCCATCCGGCAAAGCCGGAGGACCGGGCGGCGGAGGTGCCGTAGACAAGAAAGAAGGTCGGAGCCATGGAACTGTACCGGGTGCTGTTGGTAGATGACGAGGAGGATATCCGCGAGGGTATCAGCCGGAAAATGGACTGGCTGGGGCTGGGATTCTCTCTGGTGGGGGAGGCCGCCAACGGTCAGGACGCTTTGGAACTGGCGGAGAGTTTGCGGCCTGACGTGATCCTGACGGACATCAAGATGCCGTTTATGGATGGGCTGGAGCTGTGCCGCATTTTGACAGACCGGCTCCCGGCGGCCCGGTTCGTGGTCTTTTCCGGCTTTGACGCCTTTGAGTACGCCAAGCAGGCCATCCAGATGAACGTGGTGGAGTACATTTTGAAGCCCATCAACGCCGATGAACTGTCCGCCGTGCTGCGGCGGCTGAAGGACCAGCTGGACCGGGAGCGGGCGGAGCGGCGGAACGTGGAGCTTCTCCGCAGCCGCTATACGGAAAACCTGCCTGTTTTGCGGGAGTTGTTCTACGCCAATCTGCTGGACGGGCACATCGAGCCGGGAACGGAGCGGGAACGGGCGGCGCATCTGGACATCGACCTGCAAGGCGAGGAATGGGCGGTGGGACTGGCCTACATCGGCAGCGACCGGAGAGACGCCCTGTCCACATTGTCCGTCCAAAAGCTGCTGGAGGAATCCCTGACGGCGGATCGGTGCCGCCTCACCCTGTATAACGACTGGGTAGCGGTGATCGTCAGCCTGACAGAATCGTTTACCATCTATGACCTGATCCGCGTGCTGGACCGGGTCTGTACATTGGCGGCATCCTATCTGGGCCTGACGCTGACGGTGGGCGTGGGCGCCCCCTGCAAAGAGCTTTCCGGGATGGCGCGGTCCGCAGCTGAAGCGAGAACGGCGCTGGAATACCGTTCCATGGTGGGCCGGGGACAGGTCATCTACATCGGAGACCTGGAGCCGGACGGCGGTCAGGTGCTCACCTTTGAAGAAGCGGACGAGCGGACCCTGACTGCGGCGGTGAGACTGGGCAGCGAACAGGAGGTCCGGGACGCGGCGGCGGCTCTGGCGGGCAAGATCCGGGAGGCGAACCCCTCCGCCGGACAGTACAACCTGTTCCTTATGGAACTGGTGACGCACCTGATGAAAATGACCCGGCGCTCCGGCGTGGGCGTGGAGGAGGTTTTCGGCACGGGCTTTTCCTTACCCATTCAGGACTCCGCGCTGCCCAGTCTGGAGGAACTGGAGGGCTGGTGTGCGGAGCGCTATCTGCGGCTCCGCACGCTGATCCGCCGCCGTCAGACGGATTCGGCGGGACAGACGGTGGAAGCGGCCAAGGAGTATATCCGGCAGCATTACGCGGAGAGCGACCTGTCGGTGGAAAAGCTGTGCGCGTATCTGCATTTGAGCTCCACCTATTTTTCCACGCTGTTCAAGCGGGAAACGGGGACCAGCTTCACAGCCTATGTTACCACGGTGCGGATGGAGGCGGCTGCGGAAGCGATCCGCGGCACAGAGGAGAAAACGTATCTCATTGCCCAGCGGTGCGGCTATGAGGACCCCAACTATTTCAGCTATGTGTTCAAGCGGCATTTCGGCGTGACACCGACGAAGTACCGCAGCGAGGGTAAGTGACGGACGGAGAGAGGAGCCACCTGTGGATAAGAAACCTTCCGGCTTTAAAGCAAGGTGGAAAGCGCGGTATCACCATGCCAGTATTCAGTTGATCCTGTCCATCGCCTTTACGGCGGTGGCCGTGATTGGAATGCTGTTTCTGGGGATGGCGCTGCTGCTGCGCTTTTCCTCCTCCGCCAACGAGATGGCGGCGGAGAGCAGCCAGCGTGTGCTGGCACAGGTGAACTGGAATCTGGACAGCTATCTGCGGAACATGATGCGGGTATCCGACACGGTGTACTACCGGGTCATCAAGAGTGCGGATCTGGAGCAGAGCGACACGGCCCGGGAGCTGCGCGACGCTTTGAAGCTGCTGTACGCCAAGGACCGGGATGTACTGGTGTCTCTGGCGGTGTTTGATGGGAACGGCGAGCTGATCTCCGCCACGCCCCTGACAGAATTGAAAAACAGTGTGACGCCCAGCCGTGAGGGGTGGTTCACCGCCGCCATGGAGCGCATTGAAAACCTGCATTTTTCCACGCCTCATGTGCAGCACCTGTTTGAGGACCCCGACGCGCGGTATCATTGGGTGGTGTCCCTCAGCCGCCATGTGGAGTTGACCCGAGGGGGCGTGATCCAAAGCGGCGTGCTGCTGGTGGATATGAACTTCAGCGGTATTGAGCAGATCTGCAAGGATGTATCCTTTTTTGACGGGCAGGGTTATCTCTACCTGATCGACGGAAACGGAGAGATCATCTACCACCCCCGTCAGCAGCTTCTCTATGTGGGCTTGCAGGAGGAAAACAACCTGACGGCCGCCGGGTATTCCGACGGGACGCATACGGAGATTTTCCACTCCCAGCGCCGGCAGGTGACGGTGAAAACAGTGGGCTACACCGGCTGGAAGCTGGTGGGCGTGGTGCCGGCGGAGACGCTGCGAGACAATTACAGTCAGCTTTTGCTGTTTGCCCTGTTTATAGTGTCCTTCTCCATCTTTTTGCTGGTATTCGTGAACCTGCGGCTTTCGGAATGGATCACAGCACCTATGAAAAAGCTGGATCATGCGGTGAGAGAGCTGGAAAAGGGTGTGGAATCCGTTGACTTCAATGTGGACGGTCCCTACGAGGTGGAGCATCTGAGCCATTCCGTGCAATCCATGATCTCCACCATGCGGCACCTGATGGAGGATGTTCTCCATCAGGAGGAGGAAAAGCGCCGCAGCGAGCTGGACGTGCTGCAATCCCAGATCAATCCGCACTTCCTGTACAACACCCTGGACAGCGTGGTGTGGATGACGGAGAACGGCCGGACACAGGAGGCTGTGGTCATGCTGACGGCGCTGGCCCGGTTTTTCCGGATCTCTCTCAGCAAGGGCAGCAACATCATTCCCATCGGGGACGAGATCGAACACGCCCGGAATTATCTGACCATCCAGAAAATGCGTTATAAGAATAAGTTCTCTGCCGACATTTCCGTGGAGCCGGGGGTGGAGAAGCTGTATACCATCAAGCTCATCATCCAGCCGATTTTGGAAAACGCCATCTATCACGGTATGGAGTATGCCGACGGTGACGGCGAGATCCACATCCGGGCCTTCCGCGAGGGAGAAACGGTGGTCATCGAGGTGGAAGACAACGGGCCGGGTATGTCGGAGGAAATCGTGGAGCAGCTTTTGAAGCCCACCAGGGATGTGAGTGTCCCGAAGGCAAAGGGCTCCGGTATCGGCTTCCGCAATGTTCACCAGCGGATCCAGCTGACCTTTGGCAGCGCTTATGGCCTGACCATCCGCAGCGAGCCGGATAACGGGACGGTGGTGCGGATCTGCCTGCCTGTATTGGAGGAAGAGGACGCCCGGAAGTACCGGAAGGAGGGGGAGCGATGAGCCGGAAAGTATTATTGCAGCTGGTGCTTCCCCTGATTGGATTGAGCGTGCTGTTCTGGCTGCTGGCCTTCGCTCCCGGTGATAAGCATCACCAGCCAGCCCTGCTGGAAATGTCCGTTATTCTGCGGGATGGAGACGGCAATGTTTCCGCCATGCGAAAGGGCATGGAGCAGGCGGCCAAGGATCTGAACGTGGAGCTGCGCTTCCTGACCCCGGCGGAGGACAACAGTGCCGTTGAACAGGTGCAGTTGCTGGAACATGAGGTGTCGGGAGCGGCTCCGGCCATTCTGCTGATACCGGCGGACCGGGAGGCGCTGGGCGAGGCGGTATCCGCCGCTGCGGGGAAGACGACCCTTGTGACGGTGGAGACCGATATGACCGCATGGGGGGCTGATGCCTCTATCAGCATGGACCACCAGGCATTGGGCGAGGCGCTGGGCAAAGCGGCGATGAACGGTGTGCCCTTCGGCGGCACGGTGCTGCTGCTGGACAGCCTGCCCGGGGACAACGGGATCCGGGAGAGAATGGAAGCGACCAAGGCACTTTTGGAAGAAAAAGGCCGGCAGGTGCGCATTTACCGGTGGACCTCTGACAGTACAGCCTTCGCCAATATTTTGCGGATCGAGCGCCCGAAGGCCGTGATCGCCTTTGAAGCAGCTGCGTTGACGGAAATGGCGGAGCTGTCACGGGGAGAGGAAGCTTTCCCACTGCTCTATGGCTGCGGCTCCAACGCCGGCATTGCCGCCGCGCTGGAAAAGGGCCGTGTGACGGCCATTGCGGCAGTCAACGTGTTCTCTGCCGGGTATCTGGCAGTGGAGGCTGCGGCAAAGCTGGCCCGGCATGAAAGCTGGACGGGGGCCTCATCTGTGGGCTTTTCCATCGTCCGGCAGGAAACGATGTACAGCAGCGATAATCAGAAGCTGTTGTTCCCTGTGACCTAAGACAGGAAGGAGAGAAGACGGATGAAAAGAATCGGTTGTCTGATCGCCGCACTGTCTCTGCTGATGACGCTCTCTGCCTGCCATACAGGCGGGGAAGCTGAGCCAACGCTTCGGATCGGCGTGGCGCTGTATCAGCAGGAGGACACATTTATTGAGACCGTGACCAGAGAATTGCAGCGGGTAGCCCTGGAGAAAGAACAGGCGCAGAACTGCAAAATCAACTTATATATCACCGATGGAAAAGAGAGCCAGACCAGCCAGAATGAGCAGGTGGACCGCTTCCTGGAAAGGGGATATGACGTGATCTGCGTCAACATCGTGGACCGCACGGCGGCGGCGGTGATCGTCGACAAGGCACAGGCTGCGGGGGTGCCGGTGATCTTTTTCAACCGGGAACCGGTGGAGGAGGATCTGCGCCGCTGGAAACACGCCTACTATGTGGGCCTTCCAGCGGGAGATGCCGGAGTTTTACAGGGTGAGCTGGTACTGGACGCATGGCGGACCCAAAGAGACACGCTGGACCGTAACGGCGACGGCGTGATCCAGTATGTGATGCTGGAGGGAGAACCGGGACATCAGGATGCCCTGCTCCGGACGGAATACTGTATCTCCACCCTGGCAAACGCAGGGGTCTCTGCGGAAAAGCTGGCCAGTGACGCAGCCAACTGGCAGCGGGGCCAGGCCAGCGTCAGTATGCGCCAATGGCTGCAGGAGTTCGGAGAGAACATCGAGGTAGTCTTTGCCAATAATGATGACATGGCATTGGGAGCGATCGACGCCTGCGCGGAGGCCGGCCTGGACAAGCGCTCCATGCCCTTCGTCGTGGGTGTGGACGCCACGCCGCCAGCGTTAGAGGCACTGCGGGAGGGAACGCTGAAGGGGACCGTTCGCAATGACGCTGTCGGATTAGCAGAGAACATGATGGAGCTGGCCGTTTCCCTATCCGTGGATGGAGAGCCTTCTCAGGATCTGGAATTGACGGATGAGCGGTATGTGTGGCTGCGGTATGAGGCGGTCACGGCGGAGAACTTAGATGATCAGGCCGTTTCATAAGAACGGCGGACATAGAATAGAAGCCCGCAGAGGGTTGGATGTACGAAGAAAACAAGGAGGCGCGAGGTATGACATATACAGGGCTGGAGACCTATGTGCAGCAGGCTGCATTTCATAAAACACTCACTCGGCTTTATGGTGCGGAGGGGGCAGAAAAGGCCCATTCCCGCTGCATGGAGGTCATGGAAGAGTTTTATAAGACCTTTGACCGTCCGGCGGAGGCGCTGTTCAGCGCACCCGGCCGTACGGAGATCGGAGGAAACCACACCGATCATCAGAAGGGCTGCGTACTGGCCGCCTCTGTTGATCTGGATATTCTGGCGGCCGTGGCGCCTACGCAGAGCGGGATCATCCGGGTGCTGTCTCAGGGATATCCCATGATCGAGGTGGATCTCCGCGAGCTTGACCCGAAGGAGGAAGAGATCAATACCTCAGCGGCGCTGATCCGGGGCGTAGCGTCCCGCATGAGCGCCATGGGCTGTGATCTGCGGGAGCGGGGACTGGATGTGTACATGACCTCCACCGTCCCCAAGGGCAGCGGTTTGAGTTCTTCCGCTGCCTATGAGGTGCTGATGGGGACCATGCTCAACGAGCTTTTCTGGGAGGGGCGCTGCACGGCGGTGGAGCTGGCCCAGATCGGCCAGTACGCGGAGAATGTGTTCTTCGGAAAGCCCTGCGGTCTGATGGATCAGATGGCCTCCTCCGTGGGCGGCGTGGTATCTATTGATTTCGAGAATACGGCCCACCCGGCGGTGGAGCAGCTGGATGTGGATCTCCATGCCTACGGCTACGCCCTGTGTATTCTGGATTCCGGCGCGGGCCACGAGGATCTGACCAATGAATACAGCGCCATCACCAACGAACTGCGGGCGGTCTGCAACGTTTTCGGCAAAGCGGTGCTGCGTGAGGTGCCGGAGGAAGCGTTTCTTGCGGAGCTGTCCAAGGTCAGAGCAGCGGCAGGGGACCGGGCGGTAAACCGGGCGTTCCATGTCTACGCGGAAAACCGTCGGGCACTGGCGGAAAAAGAGGCGCTCCGTCAGGGGGATTTCGACAAGTTCCTTGCATTGGTGCGGGAGTCCGGCCGGTCCTCCGCCATGTATTTGCAGAATGTCATTCCCACCGGAAGTACGGCGGCGCAGGAACTGATGGTGACCATCGCCCTGTGCGAGCGTATTCTGGAGGGGCGGGGCGCTGTCCGTGTCCACGGCGGTGGCTTCGGTGGTACCGCCCAGGCCTTTGTGCCGCTGGATATGTTGGACACCTTCAAGAAAGCGACGGAGGCGGCGCTGGGTCAGGACTGCTGCCATGTGGTGATGATCCGGCCAGCCGGCGGCGTCAGATTGGGATAAGGAGAACGGACGCATGAGTTACCAAGCCATCAAGGACCTGGTGGGCTACGCCCTCCGCACGGGACTGATCGATGAATATGACCGCCCTTGGGCGGTGAACGAGCTGCTGAAGGCTATGGGGATGGATGCATGGGAGGAGCCGGCGGAAACGCATGAGCGCCCCTTAGAGGACATCCTGAAGGAGCTGCTGGATGACGCGGCGGCCCGGGGACGGATCGAGGATGATACCACGAACCGGGATCTCTTTGACACGGAGCTGATGGGGCGGCTGACGCCCCGGCCCTCTCAGGTCATCAGCGAGTTCCGGCGGCGGTATCAAGCTGACCCGAAGGACGCCACGGACTGGTTTTACCGCTTCAGTCAAGACACGGACTACATCCGGCGCTACCGCATCGCAAGGGATGTGAAGTGGAAGGCGGCCACCCCCTACGGGGAGCTGGACATCACCATTAACCTCTCCAAGCCGGAGAAGGACCCCAAGGCCATCGCGGCGGCAAAGGCGGCCCCTCAGACATGTTATCCCAAGTGCCAGCTTTGCCGGGAAAACGAGGGCTACGCGGGACGGCTCAACCATCCCGCCCGGCAGAACCACCGGATTATCCCCATTACCATCAATCAGGAGGACTGGTTCCTCCAGTACAGCCCCTACGTCTACTATAACGAGCACTGCATCGTTCTGAACGGGCATCATACCCCTATGAAGATCGACAAAGCTACCTTCCGCAAGCTGCTGGACTTCGTTAAGCAGTTCCCCCACTATTTTGTGGGCAGCAACGCAGATCTTCCCATCGTGGGCGGCTCCATTCTGAGCCATGACCATTTCCAGGGCGGCTGCTACACCTTTGCCATGGAGAAGGCCCCCATTGAGCGGCCCATCGCCTTCCGGGGCTTTGAGGATGTGGAGGCGGGCATCGTCAAGTGGCCTATGTCCGTGATCCGGCTCCGCTGCGGAGACGATCAGCGTCTTGTGGAGCTGGCAGACCGCATCCTCACCGCATGGCGGAGCTATACGGACGAGGCGGCCTTTGTGTTCGCGGAGACCGACGGTGAGCCCCACAACACCATCACCCCCATCGCCCGGATGCGGGACGGGAAGTTTGAACTGGATCTGGTGCTGCGGAACAACATCACCACGGCGGAATACCCTCTGGGCGTGTACCACCCCCATCAGGAGCTGCACCACATCAAGAAGGAGAACATCGGCCTCATCGAGGTCATGGGCCTTGCAGTGCTTCCCGCCCGGCTGAAAGCCGAGCTGAACGGCGTGGCCCGGGCACTGGCCCGTGGCGAGGACCTGCGGGCCGATGAGACGCTGGCAAAGCACGCGGACTGGACCGAGGAGCTGAAAGCCCGCTATACGTTTACCGAGGAAAACGCGGAGGAGATCCTGCGGCGGGAAGTCGGCGTGGTGTTCGCCACGGTTTTGGAGCACGCCGGCGTTTACAAGTGTACACCAGAGGGCAGGGAAGCCTTCTTAAGATTTGTTCAGAGCGTGTAAGCTGGATATAGACGTGAAAAAATAAGGAGGACGTGTATATGAAAACCATTCTGGTGGCCGGCGGAGCCGGCTATATCGGCAGCCACATGGTAGCGCTGTTGGTCAAGCGGGGCTACGAAGTTGTGGTGGCGGACAATCTGCGCACCGGACACTGGCAGGCCGTCAAGGGCGCGCGGAAGATGTATGTAGGCGATCTGCGGGACGGCGCGTTCCTGCATCAGATCTTCACGGAAAACAAAATCGACGGCGTCATCAACTTCGCGGCATTTTCGCTGGTGGGCGAGAGCGTGACCAACCCGCTGAAGTACTACGGCAACAACGTGGGGGGCGCGGTGTCCCTGCTGTCGGCCATGCAGGCTCACGGCGTGGACAGGATCGTGTTTTCCTCCACGGCGGCGGCCTACGGCGAGCCGGAGAAGCAGCCCATTGAAGAAGGGGACCGCACGGAACCCACCAACCCCTACGGCGCAACGAAGCTGGCCATTGAAAATATGCTGAAATGGTGCGACTGCGCCTACAAGATTCGCTATGTGGCGCTGCGCTACTTCAACGCCGCTGGCTCCGACACGGAGGCAGGCATCGGCGAGGATCACAACCCCGAATCCCACCTGATCCCGCTGGTGATGAAAACGGCTCTGGGTCAGCGGGATCACATCGGCATCTTCGGCGAGGACTACCCCACGCCGGACGGCACCTGCGTGCGGGACTACATCCATGTGAAGGACTTGGCAGAGGCTCATCTGCTGGCGCTGGAGTATCTGGAGCGGGGCGGCAGCAGTGACGTGTTCAATCTGGGCAATGGCGCCGGTTATTCCGTGCGGGAGATCATCGAAACGGCCCGCCGGATCACCGGCAAGGAGATCAAGGCCGTTGTGGAGCCCCGCCGGGGCGGCGACCCCTCTGTCCTGATCGCCTCCAACAAGAAGGCCGCCGAGGTTCTTGGTTGGAAGCCTGTTCTGGGGCTGGATCAGATCATTTCCGACGCATGGGCGTGGCACAGCGGCCATCCCAACGGCTATGAGGGATAAGAGATGTATCGACTGAAGCCGTTTGGCGTACTGAATGGCAGAGAGGTGCCCCTTATCGAGCTTTTCAATGACAAATGCGCCGTAGAGCTGCTGCCCTACGGTGCGGCTGTCCGGGCCATCCGCGTGCCGGACCGAACCAGCAAACTGACGGACATCTGCTTGGGCTATGACGATCTGGAGAGCTACCGGACGCTGGACGCCTGCTTTGGCGGAACCATCGGCCGCTGCGCCAACCGCATCGGCGGGGCGCGATTCACCATCGACGGCAGAGGGTACCGTGTTACGGCCAACGAGGGGGAGAACTGCCTCCACGGCGGAAACGAGGGCTTCCACAAGAAACTGTGGGAATTTACCTGCGAGGAAAACGCGGTCACCTTCTCCTACACCTCTCCCGACGGTGAGGAGGGTTTTCCCGGCGCTGTCCGGGTGGAGGTCACCTATCGCCTGATCGACAATCAGCTCACCATCGCCTACAAGGCGGCGGCGGAGCAGAGCACGGTGGTGAATCTCACCAACCATACCTACTTCAATTTGGGCGGCCACAGCAGCGGCACAGTGGAGGATCATGTGCTGACCCTGCGGGCCAGCCGGTATACGCCCATGGACGGCGGAAATATCCCAGTGGGGATGCTGGCGCCGGTGGAGGGAACGCCGCTGGATTTCCGGACACCTGCGGCATTTGGGAGCCGTCTCCACGATAAAGCCTTTAACGGCGGGCGGGGATATGACCACAACTATGCGCTGGACGGCGGAGAAGGCCCGGTGGCGGAGCTGTGGTGCCCCGCCACCGGCATCGGTCTGGAAATGACCACCTCGATGGAGGGAATGCAGCTCTACACGGCGGGTTGGCTGACGGAGCGCAAGGGAAAGGGCGGTGCGGTCTACGGTCAGGCCCACGGCGTCTGTCTGGAGACGCAGCATTTTCCCAACGCGGTGAACTGCCCAGCGTTCCCGTCGCCGATCCTGCGCAAGGGAGAGACGCTGCAACAGTGGACGGCTTTCCGCTTCTTTGCACGATAAAATAATGACATGGCGAAAGAGGACAGTGCTTAAAAAGCACTGTCCTCAGCGTGTCGAAAAAGCCTTTTCTCCCCCGCGCGGGGCAGGAATACACCGTCGGCCCAGCCGGTTTCCGTGCGCTTTGCGCCCGGAAATCGGGGCCTTCCTCGAAACGGGCTCGCTTTCTCCGCCGCTGGCGGCGCATCGCCCGTTTCCCCTTCTTGGGTTTCCCGCGCACACCCTTCCTTACCGTTACGGAGGATTTACCACTTTATCGACAGTTTCAGGCCGAAAATATACACCGTCGGCCCAGTTGGGATCGGAGCCTGCTGCGGATTTTACTCCTGCGGGGTCAGCTCGCCGGTCTCGGTGTTGATGACGTAGCCTCGGATGGTGACATCGGCGGGCATAAGGGGATGGTTGCGCAGCAGGTCCACGGTCTCCGCTACGGAGTTCTCCACGCAGTCAAAGCCCCGGAGCCAGGCCTCAAAGTCAATGCCGCAGTAGCGCATCATATCAATATGGTCCTGAGAAACGCCCCGCTGGATCAGGTGGCGGATCATCATGTCGGCATTGATGTGGGCTACGCCGCAGTCCGTGTGGCCGATGACCATGACCTCCTCCACGCCCAGCTCGATGATGCCCACCAGCAGGCTGCGCACGGCACTGTCAAAGGGGCCGGTGATCATGCCGCCGGCGTTTTTGATCAGCTTCACATCACCGTTGCGGATGCCCAGCGCTGCGGGGAGCAACTCCACCAGACGGGTATCCATGCAGGTGAGGATGGCGATTTTCTTGTCTGGGAACTTACTGGTCTGGAACTTTTCATAGCCCTTGGACCGGACAAATTCGCGGTTATATGCCAGCATTTCTTCGATCATGGCAGTTCTCCTTTTCACTTTTTTCTATCATACCGGATTTTGCCACCCCGCGCAACCGGAATCTTTCGGAAATTGCAGCATGGCAAATGGCGTATTGACAACATAAAACTTTTTTGATAAAATTTTTCCGTCAGCACAAGCTGGCAAAGTTGGCACAAGCTGACATTTTCCGCATATGTTTTTATACGCTCAGGCAATACAGATATTACGAAGGTATCAGTGTCCTCCCAAGGAGGGTATTGGTGCCTTTTTTGTTTGATGCTGCGGGAAATGCTTGCATAACTTATTTTGGGAGGAAACTATGAAAAAACGAAACAGATTTATCAGCCTTGTGCTGACGCTGGGGCTTGCACTCAGCGTGATGGCCACGTCCGTGTCCGCATCCAAGTTCGTGGATGCCCACGGGAATGAGGTGGAACTGGATGACACGCTGGAGGCTTACAGCAGCGTGGTGCTGTCCGGCGCGGACAACGCGGCCCGTAAGGCGGAGACCAATTTGGGCGATCTGTGGACCGACGCGCTGCGGTGGTTCGCCGTGTCCGGCAAGATCAATGCGTATTTTGACGAGGACGATGTGACCGCCGGCAACACCAAGGTGGAGGTGGACGCCGATCACATTGTTGCCCTCTGGAACGGTGGCAATCTGTGCGCCGACATTGCTGTCGGCAAGTTCGGCGCGGCGGAGCTGGCATCCGTCCTGCCCTATCCCAACAAGGTGGCTGTGATCTATATGAGCGGCGCTCAGCTGCTGGAAGCTCTGGAGGCGGCCGCTCAGGCGCTGCCCTACGGCGATGCATCCGCCGATGCCTGCGCTTCCTTTATGCAGGCTGCGGGCCTGACTTACAGCGTCAACGCGGATCAGGCCTATGATAAGGGAGAAGCCTACGGCAAGCACTGGTTCAAGGCAAATTCCGTCAGCCGTGTGACGATCATCGATGTAAACGGCAAGGCGTTCGACCCGAACGCTACCTATGCGGTCATCACCCACAACGCAAACTTTAACGGCATGGACTCCTCTTATATGTTCAAGGCGGCTGCGGAGGCTAACGAGAAGTCTGCCATCACCAAGGCCGTTGTGCGGGATGTGGTGTGGATGTACATCAGCGAAGAGCTGGGAAATATGGTAGACGACGCCTATGCCGCCCCTCAGGGCCGCATCACGGTAACGGCCACCGCGGCGCCGGCTGAGTCTGCGAAGCCCGGCCAGTCCGCGACCACGACAGAGAATGGAACCTACACCGTTGTGTCCGGCGACTCCCTCTGGAAGATCGCATCTAAGGTCTACGGCAGCGGCAAGCTGTGGAGCAAGATCTTCTCTGCCAATCCCCAGATCAAGAATGCATCTATGATCTATGTGGGTCAGACGCTGACCGTTCCCGCAAAGTAAATCACGAGGCACAAGCCGCAGAAGACCTGCACATCCGTCACAAGACGGATGTGCGGGCATCCTTATTGCTTTAGAACAGAGCGGACCACTTGGGACTGCTGTGTTGTACGGCAATCAAAACCATACCATCGCTCGACAAGGGCAAACACGCCTGACAGCGCGTCTTTTCGGCGCTTTTTGCTCTTTTCGCCTTGGTGGGCGCCAGCCCACCTGCATCTCAAAAAACAAAAATCACCGAAAATCCATCCCTGTCAGGTGCAGACATTTCTGCCCGTCAAAACCGTGTCTGCCCTTGTCAAGCGATGGTAGAAAATGAGGACTTATCGTATGAACCGTGAATTGCAAACGATCATTGTTGAAGTGGAAAAGGCCGTGGTGGGCAAGCGTGAGGTCATAGAAAAGATCCTGATGGCGCTGTTGGCTGACGGACATGTTCTGCTGGACGATATCCCCGGCGTCGGCAAAACGACGCTGGCTGTGGCCCTGAGCCGCACACTGGGCCTGACCTATAACCGCATCCAGTTCACGCCGGATGTGCTGCCATCCGACATTGTGGGCTTTTCCATTTACAACAAGGACAGCGGCTGTTTTGAGTACAAGAGCGGCGTGGTGAGCAATACCAACCTGCTGCTTGGGGACGAGATCAACCGGACGTCCAGCAAAACCCAGTCCGCCCTGCTGGAAGCGATGGAAGAACGTCAGGTCACGGTGGACGGCACAACTTATCCGCTGCAAAAGCCCTTTGCGGTGATCGCGACCCAGAACAATGTAGGAACCGCAGGCACCCAGTTGCTGCCCTATGCCCAGATGGACCGGTTCCTTGTCCGGCTTTCCATCGGTTATCCCGATTATGAGGCCCAGATGTCCATCCTCCGGGACCGCCAGAGCACAGATCCCATTGGTTCCGTGGCGCAGGTGGTCACCCGTGACGATGTGCTGCGGATGCAGGCGGAGGTGCGGGCCGTCACAGCAAAGGACAGTATTCTGGACTATATTACCCGTCTGGCCATGGCGTCCCGGGAGCATCCCATGGTGGAGGTAGGCATCAGCCCCCGCGGTACCCTGTTCCTTGACCGTATGGCCAAGGCCCATGCTTATCTGGAGGGCCGGGATTATGTGACAGGCGGCGATGTACAGGCGATTTTCCATGATGTCTGCGCCCATCGTGTGATCCTTAACCAGAAATCACGGCTGTCCGGCGGAACGGTTACGCAGGTACTGAACGAACTGCTGGAAACGGTGGAAGTTCCGGACCGCAGACAGGCATGATGCGGAAACGGAGATTTGCTTACGGCGCATGGCTGCTGTTTGTCATTTTGCTGTATTTCTTTGAGAACAATACCGGCACCCGGACGATTTTGGCCGCTTCGGTTTTCCTGCCGGCTGTGTCGGTCCTCTGCGCGGTGCGTTCAGCCAGACGGGTAACGGTTCATCTATCTGCGCCGGACTGCTGCAAACAGGAAGATGCTGCGGAATGCTCCGTGCAGGCAATGGGACTTCTGCCCGGAGCGGCGCTGACAGCAGTGCTCCGCGGCCGCAGCCGCCTGACCGGAGAGGAGACGGCGGTGAAACTCTCTGTCTCACGGTTCGTCCCTGACGCGGTAGGAGCTCTGCGTGCCGCCCATTGCGGTACGGTCGCGCTTTCTCTCAGCGATGCGGCGGTGCAGGACTGGTTTGGCTTGTACCGCTGTGCCCTGACAGTACAGAGCACCCGCTTCGTGACCGTCGAGCCGCCGCTGTTTGATGTGCGGATTACCCTTGCGGAAAATGAAACGGTCACGGCGGACAGCGAGCGCTGGTCTTCCACCCATCCGGGGCACGATCCCAGTGAGACCTTCGGATTCCGCACATACGTCCCCGGCGATCCCATCCGGCAGATCCACTGGAAGCTTTCCCAAAAGACAGACTCCCTGATGGTGCGGGAACTGGGGCTTCCGGTAGCGGAGGAGGTCCTGCTGCTGTTGGATACCTCCACCACTGGGAAGGAAGATGCCGCGGATGCGCTGGACGCGGCCATGACAGCGCTGCTGTCCTTGTCCCGGTCCTTGACAGAACAGGGGATTACCCATTCTGTTGGCTGGAAAAACAGGGAATTAGGGGAGCTCTCTCTGTGCACGGTACGGGATCAGCAGGACTGTACAGCGGTGCGTGAGCAGATTTTGACTGCCGCTGCCGCACCGGATGCGGAAAGCATCTGCGACTGCTTCCGCAAATGGTCCGGGGATGCCTATGCGCATACCGTTGTCTGCGCGCCGTCTTTGCCCCGGGGCCTTTCCCTGCTGCAGGCGGGCAACCGTGTGACCGTGCTGCTGTCTGACGGCGGCGCACAGAGCTGCGACGGGGTGATGGTCATACCCTTTTCGCGGAAGAACATGGCGCAGGAATTGGAATATCTTGAAATTTAAGGAATGTTCATGAAACATCAAACGGTTGGGTTACAATTTGATTTTCAAAAAAGTGAGCGGGCAAAACCGTGGAAAACAGCACTCCCCATTGCCGGTGTGCCGCTGCTTGCGGCAGTGCTGCTTCTGGCCCTCAAGCCTGCCAGAGAAAGCCTGAAGTGCTTGTGCAATCTGGTGTTTGCGGCCAGCGAGGCGGTCAATGCCTATGCCTACGATTATTTTGAGGTTTCGGACGCGGCCAGCCCGGTTCTGGCATTGGGCCTGCTGGTGACGGCAGCGGCCGGTGTTCTCCTGCTTGCATACCTGCGCGGCAGCAAGATCGTTCCGCTTCTGGCGGCGTTGGCCCTGGCCGGCGGGGAGATCTGGTTCGGACTGACTCCTCCGGCGGCTGTCAATGTGCTGATTTTTGCGCTGCTGGCGCTGTTGGCCCTGCCTGTGGATACCCTGCGGGGCAGACTGGTATTTCTGCTGGCGGTCATGGCCGTTTTTCTGACGGTACAGCTCTTGGCTCCCGGTGTTCGCATAGGGGTGGAAGAAGCCTCTGAGCATGTGCGGGATCGGCTGGATGCTGCCGAACAGCTTGTTTCCGGTGCAGACTATACGCCGCAGCAGGAACCGCCCCAGACCGCCCGTGAGGAAAACCGGCTGGATACGGAAACCGCCGGAGAGACGTCCGGAGATACGCAGAATACGCAGGACTATCAGCATATTTATGAACAGGAACAGGAAATCAGCCGTCCCAAGCGCATCGACTATCTAAAAATCGCCGTGCTGACGATCCTGATTTTGGCCCTGCTGACGCTGCCCTTCCTACCGTTCGTCCTGTTTGACGCCCGGCGGCGCAAGGCAATGGAACGGCGGGCGGCGTTTGCCTCCCCTGACTGCGGGGAAGCGATCCGCGCCATGTTTTTGCATCTGACTGCCTATCTGGATCACTGTGGAAAAGGCGTTGGGAATCGCCCCTTCTCCCAATGGGGTGTTGCACTGTCCCAAACCGTTTCTCCGGAATACGCCGCGCAGTTCCGTCATGCCGCCGTGCTTTTTGAGGAGGCAGCATACAGTACCCATGCCATGGGGGAGGAACAGCGGGCCGAACTGCAAAGTCTTTTAACCGAAACGGAGCGGCTGCTGTATGACGGTGCGGACCGGAAAACAAAATTTCGCTTGAAGTATGTGGAGTGTCTCCACGCCTGAGAGGAAGCAAGAATGAAAAACGCAAAGCTTTTATTGTTGACTGTGGTGCTGCTGCTGACCCTGACGGGTTGCCGTACCCGGACCACCGTGCCTGTGGATCCGATCCCCGATGAGAACGGCGAGGCGGCGGAGGACCAACTGGGACAGGCCGAACAGATTGAGGATGCGGAAGGCGATCCTGCGGCAGAAGGGAATGCCAGACCGGATGCGGATGCCCCGACCGCAACGGACCCGGATTCCGACCGAAAGACGTATGCGGAGGACGCAAATGCTGAGATCGTTCCCGGTGCGGACCAGTCCCTCATGCAGCAGGGGGACGGCGGAAAAACACCGGAGCATGATGCCAATGGGGGAGCTACCGGCGCAAAGGATGCGACCACCGGTGAGCTGACCGCAACGGAAACCGTTCCCGCTGACCAGGCAGGAAACACCGGCGCGGACGAAAGTGGTCAAACGGCAGAAACCGCTCTGCTTTATTATCAAACACTGCTGGAGGACCGTTTGAGCGGTCTCTTTGAGTGCCAGCGCTTCTATATTTACTGGGAGACGGCGGAGGACTACCACACTGTCCATAAATCATCTGATGAGCATCAGATCATCTCGAATGCCGGGGCGTATGACGTGTCCGCAAAGCTGCAAAATGACGCACTGATTGTGGATGACGGCTGGATCCAGCGTAAAGATCCCGGCGTGATCGTCAAGGTCGTGGAGCGCTCCGTCCTTGGCAGCGGAGTGTCATCCACCCGACAGGCGGAAACGGTTTGCGGTGCGTTGAAAGCACGGGAGGGCTGGTCCGGGCTGGATGCCGTCCGGAATGGCCGGGTCATTTTGCTCTCCGAGGAGCTGCTTTCCGGTCAGGCCAGACGGACCGGCGCAGCGGTTTTGCTTGCCAAGGCCATGTATCCGAGCCTATTCAGTGATACAGACGCGGAAGAGGCACTCCGTGCACTCACTCAGGAAGCATACGGCGCGCCTGCGTCCGGTACGTTTATTTATGTGGGATGAAAGGAATGTTTTTGATATGACGATCCTTGTGATCGGCCTGTGGGGCGTGAGCTGACTTTCCGATAAGTTGACTTTCTATAAGAAATTTTATATATTTAATTTATATATAGCTTATATATTTGCCATACCGGTGAGTGGAAGATCAAGGACCGGGCAGGAAGAATTTATACAGACAGAATAAAGGAAAAGGAAGGCCGGAATGTATCAACGGGTGAAAGCATATGTGGAAAAATACCATATGTTACAGGAGAATGATCATGTAATCACAGGCGTATCTGGAGGCGCAGACTCCGTATGCCTTCTTTTCATGTTAAAAGAATTTAAAAATGAGATGCCATTGGAACTGACGGTGGTGCATATCCATCATGGGATCCGCGGTGACAGTGCAGATGCCGATGAGAGATATGTAAAGGCACTATGCAGACAACTCGGGGTCAGGTATCTGGCATTTCATGAGAATGTGGAGCAGTATGCAAAAGAACAGGGCCTGACGCTGGAAGAGGCGGGCAGGAATGTCAGGCGGCAGATATTTGAAAAGGTGTGCAAAGAGAAAAACGGTACAAAGATTGCGCTGGCGCATCACCAAAATGATAATGCGGAGACGCTTTTGTGGAACTTAAGCCGCGGATGCGGCCTGCGTGGACTTGGCGGTATCAGCCCGGCAGAAGGAGATACCGTCCGGTATATCCGTCCGCTTCTCTGTGTGCAGAGATGTGAGATTGAAGCATTTTTACAGGAAAAGGGAATCAGTTATTGTACGGATGAGACGAATCTGGAAGATCACTATACGAGAAACCGGATCCGGAATCATGTGATTCCCTATCTCGAACAAGAGGTCAATCCGCAGGCGGTCATACACATGTCCGAGACGATGGAACAGATGCGTGCAGTGTGGGCGTTTATGGAACAGGAAGTGCAAAAATGCAGGGAGCGATATGTGGAAAAGCGGCCGTGTGGGAGTGCAGAAGATCTGTATGAAGAACGTGAAAACGTTCCGGAACTGCTGATCAAAGAGGAATTATTCCGGGATGTCGATAAGACTGTACGTTCGTTCCTGATTCATGCGCTGCTATGTGAACTGGCGGGGCGCAGAAAAGATATCGAGCAGGTGCATGTAAGACTGATCGAAGATCTGGCACGGCTTCAGACCGGAAGAAAGATCAGCCTTCCTTATAAAATGACTGCGGAAAAATGTTATGATGGAATCCTGCTTGACAGATCGGGTCTCAAAACAGGGGAAAAAGAGGACGCCGGCAATGAACCGGGAGTGCATATGCGGATGTTTGAACAAACGGCGGAAACAGGTGCATTTCCTAAAAAAACCTACACGAAATGGTTTGACTATGATATAATTAAGAGCACTGTAAAAATAAGACATAAAGAGCCCGGTGACTATATCACAATCGACAGAAATGGCGGAACGCAGAGTCTGAAGAAGTATTTTACCAATGCGAAGATCCCGCGGGAAGACAGAGATAAGATCTGGCTGGCAGCAGATGGCAGTCACATTCTGTGGATTATCGGATACAGACAGAACCAGGCGTATCAGATTACAGATAAGACAAAAAGGATTCTGGAAATAGAATTTAACGGAGGAGAAGAAGATGGCAGAGACAGTTAAAGTATTAGTTCCTGAAGAGGATGTTGCAAAGAGGATCAAAGAACTTGGAGAACAGATCAGCAAAGATTATGCGGGAAAGCAGGTGCATCTGATCTGCGTGTTAAAGGGCGGAGTATTCTTTATGTGTGAACTGGCAAAGAGAATCACCGTTCCGGTATCTATGGATTTTATGAGTGTCAGCAGCTACGGTGACGGAACAAAGTCAAGCGGTGTCGTTAAGATCGCCAAAGACTTAGATGAGACACTGGAAGGAAAAGATGTGCTGATCGTAGAGGATATCATTGATTCAGGAAGAACATTATATTATCTGATGGATATCCTGGCTAAGAGAAATCCAAAGAGTATGAAGCTTTGTACGCTTCTGGACAAACCGGAAAGAAGAGTAAAAGATGTAAAAGTAGATTATGTCGGATTCAATATCCCGGACGAATTTGTTGTGGGATATGGTCTGGATTACGCTCAGAGATATAGAAACCTTCCGTTTATCGGAGTAGTAGAGGGCGTAGAATAGGCGTGTCACAAGAAAGGAGCCTGAAAATTGAATAATAAGAAAGCGAGAGGGCTGAATGGTGTTGTATTCCTCGTGTTTGTCGTATTTTTGTTCGCAGCACTGTGGTTTACCAATCAGTTCGATCAACGAGAAAAAGAGATTACCTGGAAGAATTTCCAACAGTTGGTTCAGAATGACAAGATCGAGTCGGTAGAAGTGAATCAGAATAAGAGTGTTCCGACAGGACGTGTAGAGATTACCTTGAAGGGAGACGACGATTCCGATAAGATCAGATATCTGTATGTTTCTGATGTTAACGAGATCCAGGATTATCTGAAAGAACAGAATGTGGAGTATACGATGCCGGATATCCCGCAGGACAGCTGGGCAGCAACCACATTTCTGCCGGTTATTCTTACACTGGGCGGAGTTTTCCTGCTCTTCGGTCTGATGAACCGTCAGGGCGGCGGTGCGAATTCGAAAGCAATGAATTTTGGAAAGAGCCGTGCAAGACTGAGTACAGACCGTGACAAGAAAGTGACATTTGCCCAGGTGGCAGGTCTGGAAGAAGAAAAAGAGGAACTGGAGGAGATCGTTGATTTCCTGAAGTCTCCGAAGAAATATATCCAGGTGGGAGCAAGAATCCCGAAAGGCGTGTTGCTGGTAGGCCCTCCGGGAACCGGTAAGACACTGCTTGCGAAGGCAGTTGCCGGAGAAGCGGGAGTTCCGTTCTTTACGATCTCCGGTTCGGATTTTGTGGAAATGTTTGTCGGTGTCGGTGCATCCCGTGTCAGAGACCTGTTCGAGGAGGCTAAGAAGAATGCACCTTGTATCATCTTTATCGATGAGATCGATGCAGTTGCAAGACGCCGTGGAACCGGAATGGGCGGCGGACATGACGAGCGTGAGCAGACACTGAACCAGTTACTTGTAGAGATGGATGGTTTTGGTGTCAATGAAGGTATCATCGTGATGGCAGCAACCAACCGAGTAGACATCCTTGATCCGGCAATCCTTCGTCCGGGACGATTCGACCGCAAGGTTATGGTTGGAAGACCTGATATCAAAGGGCGTGAGGAGATCCTTAAGGTTCATGCGAAAGGCAAACCACTGAGTGAGGAGATCAATCTGCAGCAGATCGCGCAGACAACAGCAGGATTTACAGGTGCAGATCTGGAAAATCTTCTGAACGAGGCAGCAATTCTTGCAGCGAAGGATAACAGAGTATTCTTAAAACAGGATGATATTAAGAAAGCATTTGTAAAAGTCGGAATCGGTGCAGAGAAGAAGAGTCGTGTAATTTCTGATAAAGAGAAGAAGATCACTGCATTCCATGAAGCAGGACATGCCATCTTATTCCATGTACTTCCGGATGTAGGACCGGTGTACAGCGTGTCGATCATTCCTACCGGTGTAGGGGCAGCCGGATATACGATGCCGCTTCCTGAAAAGGATGAGATGTTCAATACCAAAGGAAAGATGTTGCAGGATATTACCGTATCACTAGGTGGACGTGTGGCAGAAGAGCTGATCTTTGATGATATTACAACCGGGGCATCCCAGGATATCAAGCAGGCAACAGCATACGCCAAATCCATGGTAACGAAGTTCGGTATGTCGGAAGCACTTGGTCTTGTAAGCTATGGAGATGATAATGATGAAGTATTTATCGGAAGAGATTTTGGTCATACCTCCAGAGGTTATGGTGAACAGGTTGCTACAACGATCGACAGTGAAGTGAAGCGGATCATTGATGAATGTTATGACCGTGCAAAGACCATTATTAAAGAGCATGAAGCTGTTCTTTATAAATGTGCAGATCTGCTTCTTGAAAAAGAGAAGATTACAAGAGAAGAATTTGAAGCATTATTTGAAGAATAGAGGCTAGATTATGAAAAAAGAAGCATTGTTTTGTGATGGAACAGAGGCGTATGTGAGTCCGCCGGAACCGGAGGCAGGAGATGAACTTCAGTTGTGGTTCCGTACAGCAGCTCACGACGTAGATGAAGTCTATCTGGAAAACCGCGAACTATGCATTCCAATGAACAAAGTAATCTCAAATAAGGCATTTGACTTTTATGAAGTGAAATACAAATTAGAAGATAAACCATTCCGGTATCATTTTAAGATCAGATCAGGAAATGAGATCTGCTACTATAACAAATGGGGAGCAGAGAGCAAACTTGTGGATTATTATGATTTTAAAATCGTGCCGGGCTTTACGGCACCGGATTGGGCAAAAGGAGCGGTCATGTATCAGATTTATACAGACCGCTTCTGTAACGGCGACCCGGATAATGATGTACAGACGGGAGAGTACTTTTATATTGGAGAACAGGTTCAGCATGTAGATGACTGGTACCGGGATCCGCAGCCGATGGATGTACGGGAATTTTACGGAGGAGATATCCAGGGGATCATTGATAAACTGGATTACCTGCATGGACTTGGAGTAGAAGTTGTCTATTGTAATCCACTATTTGTATCACCATCTAATCATAAATATGACACACAGGATTACGATTATATTGATCCGCATGTCGGTAAAATTGAAGTCGATGAAGGAAGGCTTCTAGATCCGGGAGAAAATAACAATATCCATGCGGACCGTTACCGGACAAGAACTACCAGAAAAGAGAATCTGGAAGCAAGTAACCGGCTGTTCATCAAGCTGGTAGAAGAACTCCATAAGAGGGGAATGCGAATCATCATTGACGGCGTCTTCAACCATTGTGGTTCTTTCAATAAATGGCTGGACAGAGAGCTGATCTACGAGAGCGCCGATGGTTACGAAGTAGGTGCTTTTGTGTCACCGAAGAGTCCGTACCGGAATTATTTTCTATTCCACCGTACCGGGGAGAATGAATGGCCGGGCAATGGAAGCTATGACGGCTGGTGGGGACACGATACGCTGCCAAAGCTGAATTATGAAGATTCAAAAGAGCTGGAAGAGTATGTTCTTGGTATCGCAAAGAAATGGGTTTCACCGCCGTATAATGTAGACGGCTGGAGACTGGATGTTGCGGCAGACCTTGGAAGAAGCAATGAGTACAATCATGAATTTTGGAAGAAATTTCGTAAGGCAGTAAAAGAAGCAAATCCACATGCACTGATCCTTGCCGAGCACTATGGAGATCCGAGTGACTGGCTGCAGGGCGATGAATGGGACAGCGTTATGAATTACGATGCATTTATGGAGCCGGTCACCTGGTTTCTGACCGGGATGGAGAAACACAGTGATGAATATCGCGGCGATCTTCTCGGAAATGCAGACCATTTTATGAATGCGATGAAGCATCATATGGCAAATATGATGACACCGTCACTTCAGACGGCGATGAACCAGTTGTCAAACCATGACCATTCCCGTTTCCTGACGCGTACCAACCATAAGGTTGGCCGTGTGGGACAGCTTGGGTCGCGTGCGGCAGAAGAAGGGGTAAGCCTTGCAGTTATGCGGGAAGCGATCATCATGCAGATGACCTGGCCGGGAGCACCGACCCTTTATTATGGAGACGAAGCAGGACTTTGTGGTTTTACGGATCCGGATAACCGGAGAACTTATCCGTGGGGAAGAGAAAAACGGGATCTGATCAATTTCTACCGTGAGATGATCCAAATCCACAGAAAGTCTCTGGCTCTCAGAAAGGGATCAATCAAGATGCTGAAAGCAGAACCGGATCTTCTGGCCTATGGAAGATTCTGGGGGAATGAGCAGATCGTGGTTATTATCAATAATTCCGATCATCTGAAGGAAGTAAGGGTTCCGGTATGGCAGGCAGAAGTTGCCGAAGGACATAATATGGCGCGAGTGATGTATTCTTATGAAGATGGGTATATTGGAGAATTCGAAGAGTATATCGTGAAAGAGGGAAATATTTCACTGATGATGGGTAAGAAATCGGCGATCGTGCTGAAGAATAAGAAGTGGTAGAATGATAAAGGTAGTACAAGACGTCCGCCGGGCGAACCTCGGAAAGTCTGGCGACTTTCCTCAGTCGCGTAGCCGCTCACTAAGAAAAAAAGATATAGCCACTGAAATGCGAGCATTCCAGTGGCTATATCTTTTTTTCTTACTTCGCCCGGCTATAAACGGAAGTTAAAGTCTGCATATGCTGAGCAGCCGTGTTCGTGGATATCGAGACCGTCGAGTTCTTCTCCTTTGGTGACGCGGAGGCCTACGGTTTTATCGATGATGGTGAATACGATGATTGCCATTACGAGGACGTAGGCTACGGTTGAAAGGACACCGATCACCTGGGTTTTGAGGGTGTATTCCGGGGAGAAGACTCCGACGAGGATACTGCCTGTGAAACCGCATACGCCGTGGACACTGATCGCACCTACCGGGTCATCGATCTTGGCTACTTTGTCGAAGAATTCTACAGAGAATACGACGAGGATACCAGCGATCAGTCCGATGATGATTGCAGAGTAGTTGCTGACGGTGTCGCATCCGGCGGTGATTGCTACGAGTCCGGCGAGGGAACCGTTGAATGTCATGGAGACATCTGGTTTTCCATAGCGGATCCAGGTTACAACAAGGGTTGCAAGTGTTGCGGTAGCAGCGGCAAGATTGGTTGTCATTGCGATATCACCGAGGTTTGTGGAAGCTGCTGTGGTAGAGCCGCAGTTGAAACCGAACCAGCAGAACCAGAGAATAAATACGCCAAGAGCTGCAATGGAAAGGTTGTGTCCGGGAATCGCACGGGCATTCCCTTCTTTATCATATTTTCCAATACGAGGTCCGAGGATTTTGGCACCAACAAGTGCACAGATACCGCCGACCATATGGACTGCTGTGGAACCTGCAAAATCGTGGAATCCCATCTGAGCGAGCCATCCACCGCCCCAGATCCAGTGACCGGTTACCGGGTAAATAAAAATACTGATTGCTGCACTATATAATAAGTAAGCAAGGAATTTTGTACGTTCTGCCATAGAACCGGATACGATGGTAGCGGATGTGGCGCAGAATACTGTATGGAAAATAAGGAAGACTCCGATTGGCAGTCCGTTGAAAAGTCCGTCGGCATCGGCAAGTGTTGTAGGATTGAAGAACCCTTTTATACCGATGATACCATTCCAGTCAGTTCCGTGCATGATCGCAAATCCGAAGATGAAAAAGAACAAACTTCCAAGTACAAAGTCCATCATATTTTTCATCAGTATATTTCCAGTATTTTTTGCTCTGGTAAATCCGGCTTCACACATTGCAAATCCAGCCTGCATAAAGTAAACAAGAGTTGCACCGACAATTGTCCAGATAACATTAAGCAGTAGTTCAGTGGCGGCGGTTGCATCCATTCCGCCCGCAATTAAATCAGATAATCCCATATTTAACATCCTCCATTTCAAATAAAAAGGATAGCTACAATGAATGATCTACAGGCAGTTCATTTGTAGTTATCCTCTTTGATAACGATATTCAACACTATTCTAATTCACATATATTTTTAGCTAAAGAGCAGCAGAGCCACGTTCACCGGTACGGATTCTTACAGCATCCTGTACTTCGTAAACAAAAATTTTACCATCGCCGTACGCACCGGTTTTGATCTCTTCGACAATTTTCCGGATCAGAGGTTCTGCAACTTCCGGTTCAACAACAGTTTCTACTTTGATCTTAGGAAGAAGATTTACGCTGTATTCAGCACCGCGATAAAATTGTTTGTGTCCTTTCTGATTACCATATCCCATAATGTTACTGATCATAATACCGCTGACATTGGAAGCATCCAGGATTGTTTTCAGGGCTTCCAGTTTTTCCGGCTGGATAATGATTTCTAGTTTTTTCATAACTGAGTCCCTCCTTCTCGATTTAAAAAAAGAACAAAAAAGGCGTTCCCCGGATAATAGGGAACGCCGTCGTTCTTGATACGCTTTATTATAGCGACTGATTTTGATTTGTCAAATTATTTTTAAAAAAAATACAAAAAATTCGTGCATTTATTAGGTGTTGACGGATAAAATGTCATTTGCTAGAATAAAAGATAAGTGAAAAAGATTCCTTTATCAAGAAAGTTTTAAGTTAACAAAGCAATAAGTCTGTATTTAAAAAGAAGATATATTTATACGGGGAGAAAAGGAGGAAAAATAAATGATTAGTCTCACATTCGGAGAGCAGGTAAAAATTGTTTTAAGCAGAAAAGATATGACGATTAAAGAGCTTGCAGAAGAAATCGAAGCAAGAACCGGGAAAAAGATGTCCCGTCAGAATCTGACACAGCGGCTTGGCAGAGATAATTTTCAGGAGCAGGATATGCGTATGATCGCAGACATTCTTGGATGCCCGTTCCAGCTCAGCATTCTGGGTAATGCGGATTCAGAAAAGGAAGCTTTGGATGAAGAAGAGATGCCGACGGGAAGAGAACTTGAGAAGCTTACCGCGAAAAAAGAAAGAAAGGCAGCAAGAGAAGAAGCAAAAAAGAATGTAGAACGTGATATTACAGTTGGAGAGATTGTAGATATACTTGAAGAGACAACAGCAGAACCGGAGAAAGAAGCTGTACAGATGGAACTGGATCTTGATGCAGAAGAACATGCTGCCAAGGAGACGGAAAGCATTGCGGATTCAGATACTTTGGAAGAGGATATTCTGACTGAAGAAGAAACAGAGCCGTACACAGAACCGGCAGAAGATGATGTGGAAGTATCTGCAGAAGACGCAGAACAGATTGAAGAAGAATTACAGGAGCCCGAACAGGAAATAGAAGCGGAAGTGGTTGAAGAAGCCGGGGCTGAGGAGATTCCGGAGGAAACTTCTGAAGCTGCTTACCAGGAAGAGGCAGAACCGCAGGAAGAAGCGTACCAGGAACAGCCGGCTTATGAAGAGAATCAGCCGGAAACCTGTCAGAAAGAGGAAAATCCTGTAGTAGAAGAGGCGGAAACTGAAGATGTTCATGAGGAGAAAAATTCGCCATTTTCAAAACTTACAAAGCTGATTACTCCGAAAAAGGAAAAGAAATCTTCCGGATGGCCGCAGGATTTCCAGCCGATCAAGCGTCGGGAGGATATTGATGAAGATCTGGTAAATGGAGATGTGAACCCATATACCGGACATGAGTATCGGACAAACAGTGTGCGTATGCATCCACACAGAATCGGTTATGTACAGGTATATGACCGAAAAGATCACAAGTGGACAGACATGACAGAGTGGGCGTTCCTTGGGGTGGAAGAGCGAAAGAAAGCTACGATGGGAAAAGACTACGAGCCACCGATTTATCTGGATTAATCAATGAGTTATTTGTCAGAGCGGAAGATTCCGCTCTGATTTTTTAAAAATGGTAATTTTTACCGGAAAGTCAGAATAGTTTAGAACAGGCAGTTAGAAGGAAGGTGCAGGTGCTAGATTATGAAAAGCTTTATCCGGTATTTATATGAATATCAGAATGGAAAAAGGACAAGAAATACAGGATTTGTGAAGGTTCTTGAACAGACAGATACAGCGGAAATCCAGATTTATGGGAGAGGATTTCCGGTGGCAGGAGGACGTACACTGGAAATATATCTCTTTTATGAAGAGGATGGCAAGTGTATTGGAATCCGGATGGGAGAGATCAGAGGCGCACAGGCGGCATTTGGCTACAAGCTGAGTTATACGACAGACGATGTGGGAGGAGATGGACAGTTTGGCAGGATTGGTGGAATGATCCTTCGGGCTGGAAACGGAGCGGATGCAGGATATTATGGAGCAGTCTGGGATGAGGCGAGACCGGTAGATGTTAGCAGGATGATTACGGAAGAAGAATGGAAGCTAAACAAATCGGGGAAAAATAAAAAAATTGCAAATGGCGGAGACGTGCTAAGCAATGAAAAATACGAGAAGCCAGGAAATGAGAAAATACTTGAGGAGAAAACAAGCCAGAGAAAATATGAGAATATAGAAGAACAGGAGACCTCAGAACAATCTAAAAACACAGATGCAGTTAGGAAATCGAAAAGCAACCCAAATGTGCCGGAAGAAAGAAACTCTCAGAACGCAAATTCAGATTTACCACCAAAAACCACAAAGGATATCATCTATAAGATCACCCGTCAGGAGCTTGCCGGACTTCCGCGAAAGGAATGGAAGCTTGCGAATAATCATTTTCTGCTCCATGGATATTATAATTACCATCATCTGGTATCATTTGAAAAAGAAGGGAAATGCTGGATTGGGGTTCCGGGACTTTATTTTCCTGGTGAGCAGCGGGCGGCAGGAGCATTTGGATTTAGTCAGTTCATGAAGCCGTCTGATGGTGAACTGGATCTGGAAGAATATGAGATTGAAGATGAGGAACATTTCGGTTACTGGTGCAGACCGGTAGGGGCAGTGATTCGAAAAGAAGTAAAGGAGAAGGAAGATGCGGAAGATATTGACCGAAGACGAAAAATACATGAAGGAAGCGATCCGTCAGGCGAAAAAAGCATGGAAGATTGAGGAAGTACCGATTGGTTGTGTGATCGTATATCAGGGGAAAATTATCGGACGAGGATACAACAGGCGGACAACGGATAAGAATCCCCTTGCACATGCAGAAATTTCTGCAATCAAAAAGGCAAGTAAGGTAATGGGTGACTGGCGGCTGGAAGAATGCACCTTATATGTAACGCTGGAACCATGTCAGATGTGTTCCGGAGCCATTGTACAGGCAAGGATTCCACGAGTGGTTGTTGGATGTATGAATCCGAAAGCCGGATGCGCCGGTTCCATCCTGAATCTTTTACAGGTGGAAGCGTTTAATCATCAGGCAGAGCTTACGACAGGAATTCTGGAAGAAGAATGCTCACAGATGATGAAGAGCTTTTTCAAGGAACTGCGCAAGAAGCAGAAGATGAAAAAGAAAGAACAGGAATCAGCAAATATGCCGGAAGAAAATCCTTAATCGAAGAACCTGTCAAAGGCAGGCTTTTTTGCATGAAAAAAGCTACGGAAGCAAAATCCGTAGCTTTTGTAATTTCTTTTTTTCTGTGCGCTGTGCGTCGAACTAAAGCCTACCAAACGTTACTCTGGCTGTAAACTCAACCCAGGCTACCTTACGGCACCCGAGAGGTTCTGCTTAGTGCTGCTTCGTTCCCGACCTGACACGGTTCACAGAGTCCCGCCGCGTAAGACCCAAATCTCAACGCCACAAACCAGAGGCAGCTTTGACAAGTAAAGCCCTCGGCACAGCATCACCCCCACTATAGCGGATTGTAGGTACAGGGTACCGCTAGCACCCCGGCTGCACAGAACATTATTTTACCGTGTTTTTGTAAAAATGTCAATGTATCTGAGGAGATTTTATTTTATCATTTTGGTTTACGCCAATCTGAAAATGGAGTATGATACTAAAGATAAAACTTTTTGGAAACGGAAAGGAAACGATATGAAAGTACTTTTAGGTGCAGTCAATGCGAAATATATACATTCCAATCTGGCAGTCTACTGTCTGAAAGCATATGCGGAAAAGTATGGTGATACATCAGATGAGATCAGTATTGGAGAATATACGATTAATCAGCAGCTCGATGAGATTCTGCGGGATATCTACAAAAGGAAGCCGGACATGCTCTGTCTGTCCTGCTATATCTGGAATCTTACTTATGTTGAAGAGATCTGCAGGGAGATCAAGAAAGTGATGCCGCAGATCATCATCTGGATAGGCGGACCGGAGGTATCTTATGATGGAGTAAAGGTGCTGGAGCGTCTGCCAGAAGTGGATGGCGTCATGAAAGGAGAAGGGGAGCAGACTTTCTGCGATCTTTTACACTTTTATCAGGACAAGACAGTGGACGGACTTCAGAATATGAAAGGAATCGTATACCGGGAACAGACCGGGCAGATTGTGGAAAATGAATGGCGCAAGACCATGGAGCTGAGTAAGGTTCCGTTTGTATATGAGAACATGGAGCTTTTTGAACATAAGATTATTTATTATGAGACAAGCCGTGGATGTCCATTTTCGTGCAGTTATTGTCTTTCTTCTATAGATAAGTGTCTGCGGTTCCGTGATCTGGAACTGGTAAAAAAAGAACTGCAGTTTTTTCTGGATCACAAAGTTCCACAGGTGAAATTTGTAGACCGTACATTTAACTGCAAACATGATCACGCCATGACAGTCTGGCGTTATATCAAAGAGCATGATAACGGCATTACCAATTTCCATTTTGAGGTTGCGGCAGACCTTTTGAATGAAGAAGAAATGGAATTGATAAAAACCATGCGGCCAGGGCTGATCCAGCTGGAAATCGGTGTGCAGTCTACCAACCTGGATACGATACGTGAGATTCACCGGACAATGAAATTTGAACAGGTTGCAGAAGTGGTAAGGAGAATCAATTCTTATGGTAATGTACATCAGCACCTGGATCTGATCGCAGGATTGCCGTATGAAGATTATGAAAGCTTTGGAAAATCCTTTGATGAGGTTTATGCACTGGAACCGGAGCAGCTGCAGCTTGGTTTTCTGAAAGTACTGAAGGGTTCTTATATGGAAGAGAAGAAAGACGATTACGGACTGGTTTATAAAGGAATGCCACCGTATGAAGTTTTGTATACAAAATGGCTTCCATATGAGGATACCCTGCGCCTGAAAGGGATCGAGGAAATGGTGGAGACCTACTATAACAGCAGGCAGTTCTGTTACACGCTTCCTTATCTGATCCGACACTTTAAAAGACCATTTACGCTTTTTGAAAAGCTGGCAGAGTATTATGAAGAAAATGGGCTGGATACTTTAAGTCATGCACGCACGGCAAGATATGAGATCCTGTATGATTTTGCAAGATTTTATGATGCAGAAAGATGTGAGGCGTATAAGCAGCTTCTGACACTGGACTTTTATCTGAGGGAGAATGCAAAGAGCCGTCCGTTATTTGCAGGCGATGAGCGGATTTCCAAAGAAGAGTTCCGCCTGTTCTATGACCGTGAGGATGAAGAGAGGCGTTATCTGGAAAATTATGAAAATATGGAGAAGCGGCAGCTTAGAAAAATGACGCACATCGAGAGGTTTTCTTATGATGTTCTGGGGGATATGAAAGAGGAAGAATGTGTGCTTCTGTTTGACTACCAGAACCGGAACCCACTGGATCATCAGGCAAAGGTATTTTGTGTTACAGAAGAAATCCGGGAATTATGTAAACAGTAACATCTGACAGTAGTAATGGATATCTTGAAAAAAGAAATGAAAGAGTATAGAATGAAAACAAATGTGTGATTTGAGGTGAAGAAAAGTGTTTAATCCGAAACAGACACGGAAGATAGCGGCAGTGATTATTCTTGTTGTTATTGTTGCAATGGTAGCAACATCAATTATTCCATATATCATATAAAATCAGGAGGATTTTTTTGATGGCGGCACGAAAGAAAAAGAGAGAGTTAAGTGAAAAGGCACAAAAGCGTATCCGGCAGAGAAATCTGCATGTGGGGATTACGGTTATTGCAGCCATCGTGATTATTTTCTCCGTGATTCAGTTCACATTATGGCGGTATGTGAGCAAGGTGGATGAGGAGTATATCTGCAAAAATGTTTTTATAGGGAAGACAGATGTATCCGGAATGACCAAGGAAGAAGCAGTGAAAGCGGTAAACAATACACTTGGAGATTATCGGAACAAGCAACTTGTACTGAAGGTAAAAGATCAGGGCGCAGATGTGTCAATCGAGGAAATGGGAGCGGAAGTAGAAAATATTGATAAGCTTGCAGAAAAGGCGGTCGGATACGGAAAAAATGGAAGCATCTGGAGCCGCTATCAGAAGATACATAATTTAAATAAGAAGAAATATGTCATAGATGAAAGTTTTAAAGTTGATGAAGCAAAACTCAGAGAGCTGATCCAGGAACGTGCGGTTCCGCTGGAACAGAAAGCGGTCAATGCATCGGCATCCTATAACGGAAGCGGATTCGATCTGACGGATGAAGCAGAAGGTTATACGGTTGATGTAGATAAATCCGTGAAGAAGATTAAGAATTTCATGAACAAAAAATGGAATTACGAGGACGCAGAAGTCGAGTTAAAGCTGGATGTGGAAAAGCCGACGATCAAAAAGGCAGATCTGGAATCCCTGCAGGATGAGCTTGGCTCTTATACGACAAACGCCGGATGGGGGGACCGCGTGCAGAACATCAGGCGTGCAACGGAGCTGATCAACGGAACTGTTGTTATGCCGGGAGAAGAATTTTCAGTGGAACAGGCCACACTTCCTTACACAGAAGAGAATGGCTATGTGGCAGGAAGTGCCTATGAGAACGGACAGATTGTAGAGAGTATCGGAGGTGGCCTGTGTCAGGTATCTACGACGCTTTATAATGCGGTTCTTTATGCGGAACTGGAGGTCACCCGGCGTGCACCGCATTCCATGAGTGTCAGCTATGTAGAACCATCAAGGGATGCAATGATAGCGGAAGGAATCAGTGATTTTAAATTTGTCAATAATTACGATACACCGATCCTGATCGAAGGATATATTGATGGCAATAACCAGCTTGGTTTTTATATTTACGGAAAAGATACCAGAGCTGCAGGACATTCCGTGGAATTTGAAAGTGAGACTCTGGAGACAACAGAGTATACGAAAAAGTATGTAGAAGATACGGAAAGTGCGGTCGGCTCACAGGAAACAGAGGGAGCCGGAATGGATGGAAGCACGGCACGGCTCTGGAAAATTACCTATGAAAACGGAGAAGAGGTCAGCCGGGAAGTAATCAATAACAGCACCTATCAGACTTCTGATGTTACCGTGAAAGTCGGGACAAAATCAGATAATGCAGAGGCAACTAAGCTGGTGGAGAAAGCAATTGCAACCCAGGATCAGGAGAAGATTAATGCGGCGATCAGCAAGGCATCTGCACTTAAGTAATAAAAAGCAGGCGGCTGTTGGAAAGAATGGCAGAACAGAAAGAGGATAAAAGTATGAAAGCAGGAAGAGTGTCACAGACCGTCTATCGGCGTTCGGTTTTAAAACAGATACAGAATAATATAGAAGGTATAGCTTTTTTAAGACCGTCACAGGAGGAAACCTGTTATATAGCAGATGAAAGTGAAGAGCGGATCACAATCGCAACGGATGTTTCATTAGCCGGAAATGAAAAAGATCTTGGAGTATTTGCCATAGCGCAGGCAGTGGATCAGCTGGCTTCCAGAGGAGCGCGGGCATATGGAATCAGTGTCCGGATCATGCTCCCGACGTTTGCCTATGAGTCCAGATTGAAAGCGATGATGGTGGAGATTTCGGAGATATGTAAAGAAAAAGGTCTCAGGGTTTTCTTTGCAGATGCGCAAAGTGTAAATGGGATCCAGACGAGTATTGTTCATGTAACAGCACACGGTGAGGCAAAAAAAGAACAGCTGCTTGCAAGCAGATCGGCAAAAGCAGGCGAAGAGATTGTCCTGGTTAAATGGATTGGTATGGAAGGAACCTTACGGATCATACGGGAAGAAGGGGCGGCTCTGGCAGAGCGGTTTGCGCCGGGATTCTTAAATAAGTTGGAAGATATGAGAGATGAAATTTTCAGTGACAGGGCAATGGAGATTGCCGGACGGAACGGGGTGTCAGCAATGCATCCGATCGGAGAAGGAGGGATTCTTGCAGCACTTTGGGATATGGCAGAAGGTGCAGGAATTGGTCTTTCGGTAGAGATGAAGAAAATGACGGTACGTCAGGAAACGATTGAAGTCTGTGAAGTATTTCATCTGAATCCTTACCAGCTTACCAGTACAGGAGCGGTTCTTATGGTGACACCGAAGGGTGAAGAACTAAAGGAAAGACTGAAAAGGGAAGGTATTCCGGCAGAGATCATCGGACACACAACAGAAGGAAACGAGAGAATCATCTGGGGCGGGGGAGAAAAAAGATTTCTCGACAGACCGGCACCGGACGAACTGGCACGAATTTATGAAATGAAGGAGAATGTAAATGCTTAATATTGTACTTTTTGAACCGGAAATCCCGGCAAATACCGGAAATATCGGAAGGACGTGCGTAGCCACCGGGACAAGGCTTCATCTGATCGAACCGCTCGGGTTTTCTCTGTCAGAGAAAGCGTTAAAGAGAGCGGGAATGGATTA
>ENA-ORTG01000341-ORTG01000341.1-human-gut-metagenome-genome-assembly--contig:-NODE-341-length-50667-cov-5.375089_pt1 | contig 50667 bp, 39 predicted proteins | sample MGYA00241906_ERZ509176 | MGnify/ENA primary metagenome ERZ509176 (study PRJEB26280, sample SAMEA2338811) | human gut metagenome | biome: human gut; feature: human-associated habitat; material: faeces...
ATGACAACAAGGTTTTTTATATCGGTTTCCGCACGCCGCCGGAGGATTCTACCGGAGTGGCACATATCATTGAGCACACTGTTTTGTGTGGTTCTGAGCAATATCCGGTAAAAGATCCTTTTGTGGAACTGGTGAAGGGTTCCTTGAACACCTTTTTGAATGCAATGACTTATCCGGAGAAGACAATCTATCCGATCGCAAGCTGCAATGATAAAGATTTCCAGAATCTGATGAGTGTCTATATGGATGCGGTTTTTCATCCGAATATTTATAAATATCAGGAGATCTTCAAGCAGGAGGGATGGCACTATGAATTAGAGAGCGAGGATGCTCCGGTGACCATCAACGGTGTTGTATACAATGAGATGAAAGGCGCTTTTTCCTCACCGGATGATGTCTTGAGCCGTCAGATCATGACATCTCTTTTCCCGGACACGACTTATGCAAACGTTTCCGGCGGTGATCCTCTGCATATTCCGGAACTGACTTACGAGGAATATCTCGATTTCCACCGCAGATATTATCATCCATGCAATTCCTACATTTATCTCTATGGAGATATGGATGTGGCAGAGAAGCTTGCGTGGATGGATGAAGCGTATCTGGGAAAATATGAGGCAATCGGGCTTGACTCGGAGATAAAGCTTCAGAAACCATTTGAAAAACCAATCGAAGTGACACATAAGTATTCCATTTCTTCCACGGAATCCGAAGAAAACAATACCTATCTTTCTTATAACACGGTGATAGAAACAGCACTGGACGAGAAATTGTATCTCGCATTTGATATTTTGGATTATGCGCTGGTCAGTGCGCCGGGAGCACCGTTAAAACAGGCATTGATCGATGCCGGGATCGGTTCAGAGATCACAGGCGGATATGACAGTGGAACGCTGCAGCCGACATTTTCTGTGATCGCAAAAAATACCAATCCGCAGGAAAAAGAGCATTTTCTGGCTGTCATCCGTGAGACATTAGAAGGGCTTGTAAAAAATGGATTAAATAAAAAATCGCTGCTGGCAGGGATCAATAGTTCTGAATTCCGTTACCGTGAGGCTGATTTCGGACATTTCCCAAAAGGACTTTTATATGGGATCCAGTGTCTGGACAGCTGGCTTTATGATGATATGCGTCCATTCCTTCATCTGGAGGCATTAGATACTTACCGTTTCTTAAAAGAGCAGGTGGAGACAGATTATTTTGAGCAGCTGATTCAGAAGTATTTATTAAATAACAAGCATGCATCTGTTGTGATCATTGAACCTGAGAAAGGCTTAAATGCAAAAAATGAGGCTGCCTTAGAGAAAAAACTTGCGGAATATAAAGCGGGGTTATCAGAAGATGAGATCCGAAAGCTGATCGCAGATACAAAACACCTGAAGGAATATCAGGAGACACCTTCTCCAAAAGAAGATCTGGAAAAAATTCCGATGCTTGCGCGCTCTGATATGAAAAAGGAGGCAGCACCTTTTTATAATACAGAACTTTCAGTGAAAGGTATCCCGGTGGTACACCATGATATTTATTCGAATGGGATCATTTATCTGACCATGTTGTTTGATATTGCGCACGTTCCGGCAGAGGACATTCCGTATCTTGGCGTATTGAAGGCGGTACTTGGCTATGTGGATACAAAAAATTATTCCTATGCGGATTTTGCAAATGAGGTGAACATCCATACCGGAGGAATCAGCAGTACGATCGGTGTGTATCCGAGCGTGAAGGATAAAGATGATTATCAGGTGAAATTTGAGGTGCGCACCAAGGCATTATATGACAAATTGCCGGAAGCAGCTACATTGATGAAAGAAATGCTTTTCACCTCAAACATTGATGATGAAAAGCGTCTGTATGAGATTATTGCCGAGTTGAAATCAAGACTTCAGGTAAGCATCAGTTCCGCCGGACATTCCGTGGCTTCGACAAGAGCCATGACTTATTTTTCCAAGGCGGCTGCTTACAAAGATACGATCACATTCTATGAGACGCTGTGTGATCTGGAAGCACATTTTGATGAGAGAAAAGAAGCACTGACCGCAAAACTAAAAGAGATGGTTTCCTCAATTTTTACAAAAGAACATCTTCTGGTCAGCGTCACCTGCGAAAAAGACGGGCTTTCTATCGTAGAAACAGAGCTGGAAAAATTTATTCCAATGTTATATGAAACTTCCGGGGAGGAAAAACAGGCAGAGATCGTCCCGGTCCGGAAGAATGAGGGATTTATGGATGCCTCCCAGGTGCTGTATGTGGCGAGAGCCGGAAATTTCCGTGCACATGGCTTTGACTATCACGGTGCACTGCGCATTTTAAAAGTGATCATGGAGTATGATTACCTCTGGATCAATATCCGTGTGAAAGGCGGAGCATACGGCTGCATGAACGGTTATATGAAGAATGGAGACACTTATTTTGTCTCTTACCGTGATCCAAATCTGGAAAAAACAAATGAGATTTATGACGGAATCCCTGCATATATTGAGCAGTTTACTGCGGATGAACGTGACATGACAAAATATATCATCGGGACGATCAGTGATATGGATGTGCCAATGAATCCAAGCACGAAGGGCGATCGGTCCATGGCAGCTTATTTACAGAATATTTCGTACGAAGAGATCCAGAAAGAGCGTGATCAGGTGATCGGTGCGACGCAGGAGGATATCCGGGGACTCCGGGATATGATCGCATCTGTTCTCGCAGAGAATAACCTCTGTGTAGTCGGAAATGAGGAGACTTTGCAGGCATGTGCAGAAATGTTTGGAGAGGTAAAGCACTTGAATGAATCAGAAAGATGATTGTGAATTTACAATTGTCTGAGTAAATAAATACAAAGAGAGGAAGTTTATGAACGAAAAATTTAAATCCGGATTTGTAACGATCATCGGAAGACCAAACGTGGGAAAATCCACATTAATGAACCATCTGATCGGACAGAAGATCGCAATCACATCGAACAAACCGCAGACGACCAGAAACCGCATCCAGACGGTCTATACGGATATGGAGCGTGGGCAGATCGTATTTCTGGATACACCGGGGATCCACAAGGCAAAAAATAAACTTGGGGAGTACATGGTAAATGTGGCAGAACACACCTTAAATGAGGTGGATGTGATCTTATGGCTTGTGGAGCCGTCGAATTTTATCGGAGCAGGCGAGCAGCACATTATCGAGCAGTTGAAAAAAATAAAAACACCAGTCATCCTGATCATCAATAAAGTGGATACCGTAGACCGTGAAAAAATCGTGGAATATATTGACACATACCGCAAAGTGTACGATTTTGCGGAGATTATTCCGGCTTCTGCACTTCGTGCAAAGAATCTGGACACGGTCATTGACATGATTTTCAAATATCTGCCGTATGGACCGCAGTTCTATGATGAGGATACGATCACCGACCAGCCGGAGCGCGCTATTGTTGCAGAAATCATCCGTGAGAAGGCACTGCACGCACTCGATGATGAGATTCCGCATGGAATTGCCGTTTATATCGACCAGATGAAGGGCAGAAAGGGACAGAATATCATTGACATTGACGCAACGATCGTCTGCGAGCGTGATTCCCACAAGGGAATTATCATCGGAAAAGGTGGTGCAATGCTCAAAAAAATCGGAAGCAATGCGCGTTACGAGATCGAGCGGTTATTGGATACAAAAGTAAATCTGAAACTTTGGGTGAAAGTGAAGAAAGACTGGCGTGACAGCGATTTTCTGATCAAAAATTTTGGATACAATAAGGACGAAATTTAAGCCGTTGCCAATATTTAACGTGTATAAGGTTTTTCACAACGCAAATCCTATCTGTATACAGATGGCAGGAGGGAAAAACGATGGAGAAAACCTGGAACACTTTTTGGGAAACAGGACGGATTGACGATTATCTGGAGATATGCAGAGAAAAAGAGAGTGACAGAGAGCAGGAAGTAAGGCAGAATGGGGCAGAACCTTGTAGTGACCGGAATGGTTTTAAATGCGATGCCGATTGGCGATTATGACAAAAGAATAACGCTGCTCACGAGGGAGAGAGGAAAAATCACAGCATTTGCCAGAGGGGCGAGGAAACCGAACAGTCAGTTTTTAGCTGCGACAAATCCTTTCTCTTTCGGGGAATTTGAACTTTTCGAGGGACGTTCTACATATACAGTTGCCAAAGTGTCCATCCAGAATTATTTCCGGGAGCTTGCATCAGACTTCGACGCTGCCTACTACGGATTTTATTTTCTGGAATTTGCAGATTATTATTGTCAGGAAAATAACGATGAGACAGAAATGTTAAAACTGCTTTACCAGACACTCCGTGCGCTCGAAAGCCCCGCTTTTTCCAACAGGCTAGTGAGATGCATCTATGAACTTAAGACTCTCACAATCAACGGGGAAGCACCGAATGTGTTCGGGTGCACAAAATGTGGGAAAAAAGAGGAACTGCACTGGTTTTCGGGAAAGACAGCACATATGCTCTGCGATCACTGCGTGAATGAGCTGAAGCGGAAACCTGAAAACATGTCGGCTCTTCCAACCTATCAGAAGGTGCAGGAATCCACAGTCTATGCTATGCAGTACATAATGACGGCAAAGCTTGCAAAGCTTTACACGTTTTCTGTATCCGATCAGGTATTGCGCGAATTACAGCAGTGTATCAGGGAATACATGAAATATTACATCAACCATTCTTTTAAATCACTAAAAATTTTGGAAGAGGTTGAAATCATGATATAAAAATTGTATAATATCCAAGATTAACATTGAATGAAATAGAAAGAGGATGGGTCTGTAACATGAAGAGATCAGGGTGTGTTGGACTGACGATCATGATCTGCGCAGGTATGCTTGCCGGGTGTGGTTCCAGTCTTGAGGCAGACACAAATACCGTTTATGTTTCAAAACATGGCAAAGTAGTTTCAATGGATGTGGAACAGCTTGACCAGTCTTATTATGATGAGACGGAGCTGAAAGAGTTTGTGGATTCCGCAGTGGATGAGTACAATACAGAGAATGGAAAAAATTCTGTAAAAGTGGATGATCTGACCGTGGAAGATGGCACAGCAAAACTCCGGATGGACTATGAAACGGTGGATGATTATACAGCGTTTAATGGTGTGGAATTGTATGAGGGTAAAATCGTGCAGGCATTGGCTGCCGGGTATGATTTTGACACAGATTTTGCGGGCGTGGATAAAGACGGCAGTGTCACGGGAGTGACGAGAGGGGATATTCTCGCACAGGAAGATCTGAAAGTTGTCATTATTAAGGCAAATACCGATGTGAAGATTGACGGCAAAATTTTATATGTTTCCTGCGATAACGTGACGGTGACAGGAAAAGATTCTGTTTCCATTAAAGAGGGAACCGGAATCGAGAAAACCTGGATCACGGAAGCAGAAGAAGTACCATCCACAGAGGCCGTCTTGGAGACAGAAAGTACGGAAGACGCAGGGGATGTCATTGAGGGAGAAGTGATCATAGGAACAGAGGAAGCTTCCGGCAATGATGTAGTCACAAATCTTTCCGGTGATTCATTTGGTACAGATGTCTATACTTATATCATTTACAAATAGGCTCGCGATGATACAATAAATCATAAGTACGGGTTATAAATAATTGCATAATACAGCAATAATATAATAGAATGTGAGGAATTTATTATGGAAAAGACGATGGACAAAATCGTAGCACTTGCAAAATCAAGAGGATTTGTATATCCGGGTTCTGAGATTTACGGAGGTCTTGCAAATACATGGGATTACGGAAATCTTGGTGTAGAGTTAAAGAACAACGTAAAAAGAGCATGGTGGCAGAAATTCATTCAGGAAAACCCTTACAACGTAGGTGTTGACTGTGCCATCCTTATGAATCCACAGACATGGGTTGCATCCGGACATCTCGGAGGATTCTCTGATCCGTTGATGGATTGTAAGGAATGTCATGAGCGTTTCCGTGCAGATAAGATCATCGAAGATTTTGCTGCTGAAAAAAACATTGAATTAAAAGGATCTGTTGATGGATGGACACAGGAAGAAATGAGAGACTTCATTGAAGAGCATCAGATTCCATGTCCTACATGTGGCAAACACAACTTCACAGATATCCGTCAGTTTAACCTGATGTTTAAAACATTCCAGGGTGTTACTGAGGATGCGAAGAACACTGTATATTTAAGACCTGAGACAGCACAGGGTATTTTTGTTAACTTCAAGAACGTACAGAGAACTTCCAGAAAGAAGATCCCATTCGGAATCGGACAGATCGGTAAATCTTTCCGTAATGAGATCACACCGGGTAACTTTACATTCCGTACCCGTGAGTTCGAACAGATGGAATTAGAGTTCTTCTGTGAGCCGGGTACTGATCTTGAGTGGTTCCAGTATTGGAGAGGATTCTGCCGTGACTGGTTACAGACACTTGGTATCAAAGAGGATGAGATGCGTCTTCGTGACCATTCACCGGAAGAACTTAGCTTCTACAGCAAGGGAACAACCGATATTGAGTTCTTATTCCCATTTGGATGGGGCGAGTTATGGGGTATCGCTGACAGAACAGACTATGACCTCACACGGCATCAGAACGTATCAGGACAGGATCTCACTTACTTTGATGATGAAAAAGGTGAGAGATATATCCCATATGTGATCGAGCCATCTCTTGGAGCTGACCGTGTGGTACTTGCATTCTTATGTGCTGCTTATGATGAGGAGAACATTGGTACAGAGGAAAAACCGGACATGAGAACCGTGCTTCATTTCCATCCGGCACTTGCACCTGTTAAGATCGGTGTACTTCCATTATCCAAGAAGTTAAATGAGGGCGCTGAGAAAGTATATGCACAGCTTGCTAAGAAATATAACTGTGAATTTGACGACAGAGGAAATATCGGAAAACGTTACAGAAGACAGGATGAGATCGGAACCCCATTCTGTGTTACTTACGATTTCGAGTCTGAGACAGACGGAGCAGTGACTGTCCGTGACCGTGATACGATGGAGCAGGAGAGAATTAAGATCGAAGATCTGGATGCATATTTTGCAAAGAAATTTGAATGGTAAGAGTTCCATAATATGGAATAGAATTTCAAATTGTGAAATGTGTACAAAAAATCGTAGAAAACAGAGAAAAAAGTTGTTGCCTTTTGGTGAATGTGTGGTATTATAAGTATGTGCGTTTTGGAAAAACGTGCATACTTGTGACAGAAATAGAAAGATCATCTTTCTATTTGAATAAAAGTTACAGTATTTTATATTAGGAGGAATTATAAAATGGCAAACAAATGGGTTTATATGTTTAGCGAAGGCGACATGACCATGCGTAACCTGCTTGGTGGTAAAGGTGCCAACCTTGCAGAGATGACAAGCATCGGACTTCCTGTACCACAGGGATTCACAATCACAACAGAGGCTTGTACACAGTATTATGAAGATGGTCGTAAAATCAACGACGAAATCATGGCTCAGGCTATGGAAGGCGTTAAGAAAATGGAAGAGATCAACGGAAAGAAATTCGGCGATCTTAAGAATCCATTATTAGTATCTGTTCGTTCAGGTGCAAGAGCTTCTATGCCAGGTATGATGGATACTATCTTAAACCTTGGTTTAAATGACGAAGTAGTAGCAGCTATGATCGCTGGTAACCCAGATCCAGCATTCGAGCGTTTCGTTTACGATTCCTATAGACGTTTCATTCAGATGTTCTCTGACGTAGTTATGGAAGTTGGTAAGAAATATTTCGAACAGCTTATCGACAAGATGAAAGAAGAAAGAGGCGTTAAATTCGATATCGACCTCACAGCAGCAGACTTAAAAGAATTAGCAGAGCAGTTCAAAGCTGAGTACAAGAACCAGTTAGGAACAGACTTCCCTTCAGATCCTGTAGAGCAGTTAAAACTTGCTATTGAAGCTGTATTCCGTTCTTGGGACAACCCACGTGCAAACGTTTACCGTCGTGACAACGATATCCCATATTCCTGGGGAACTGCTGTTAACGTAATGCCAATGGTATTCGGTAACTTAAATAACGAGTCCGGTACAGGCGTTGCATTTACACGTGATCCAGCTACAGGTGAGAACAAACTTATGGGTGAGTTCTTGATCAATGCACAGGGTGAAGACGTAGTTGCCGGTGTTCGTACTCCAATGCCAATCGCACAGATGGAGCAGGAATTCCCAGAAGCTTACGCTGAATTCTTAAAAGTATGTGAGACTCTTGAGAATCACTACCATGATATGCAGGATATGGAGTTCACTGTAGAGAACAAGAAACTTTACATGTTACAGTGCCGTAACGGTAAGAGAACAGCTCCAGCTGCATTAAAGATCGCTTGCGACCTTGTTGATGAAGGACATAAGACAGAGGAAGAAGCAGTATTAATGATCGATCCTCGTAACTTAGATACATTATTACATCCACAGTTTGATGCTGCTGCATTAAAAGCTGCAACTCCACTTGGAAAAGGTCTTGGAGCATCTCCAGGAGCTGCTTGTGGTAAAGTTGTATTTACAGCAGAAGATGCTGAGGCTTGGAATGCAAGAGGAGAGAAAGTCGTATTAGTACGTCTTGAGACTTCTCCAGAAGATATCACTGGTATGAAGGCTTCCCAGGGTATCTTAACAGTACGTGGTGGTATGACATCCCACGCAGCCGTAGTTGCACGTGGTATGGGTACATGCTGTGTATCCGGATGTGGCGATATCGCTATGGACGAAGAAAATAAGAAATTCACATTAGCTGGAAAAGAGTTCCATGAAGGAGATTACATCTCTATCGATGGTACAACAGGTAACATCTATGATGGAGCTATCAAGACAGTTGATGCTACAATCGCTGGTGAGTTCGGTCGTGTTATGGCATGGGCTGACAAATACAGAACATTAAAAGTTCGTACAAATGCAGATACTCCAGCAGATGCTAAGAAAGCTCGTGAGCTTGGTGCAGAAGGTATCGGACTTTGCCGTACAGAGCATATGTTCTTTGAGGAAGACAGAATTGCTGCATTCCGTGAGATGATCTGCTCTGATACAGTAGAAGAAAGAGAAGCTGCTCTTGAGAAGATTCTTCCATATCAGCAGGGAGACTTCGAAGCACTTTACGAAGCATTGGAAGGTAACCCAGTTACAATTCGTTTCCTTGATCCACCTCTTCATGAGTTCGTTCCAACTGAAGAAGCAGATATCGAGAAACTTGCAAAAGCTCAGGGTAAATCCGTTGAGACAATCAAGAACATCATCGCTTCTTTACATGAGTTCAACCCAATGATGGGACACAGAGGATGCCGTCTTGCAGTTACTTATCCAGAAATTGCTAAGATGCAGACAAAAGCTGTTATCCGTGCAGCTATCAACGTACAGAAGAAACATTCAGACTGGACAGTAAAACCAGAAATCATGATTCCACTTGTATGTGAAGTAAAAGAGTTAAAATATGTTAAGAAAGTTGTTGTTGAGACAGCAGATGCTGAAATCGCAGCAGCAGGCGTTAAATTAGAGTACGAAGTTGGTACTATGATCGAGATCCCAAGAGCAGCTCTTACTGCTGATGAGATCGCTACAGAAGCTGATTTCTTCTGCTTCGGTACTAACGATTTAACCCAGATGACATTTGGATTCTCCCGTGACGATGCTGGTAAGTTCTTAAATGCTTACTATGATACAAAGATCTTCGAGAACGATCCATTTGCAAAACTTGACCAGAACGGTGTTGGTAAGTTAATGGATATGGCAATCAAACTTGGTAAACCAGTAAATCCAAAACTTCATGTTGGTATCTGTGGAGAGCACGGTGGAGATCCATCTTCCGTAGAGTTCTGCCACAAGATTGGTTTGGACTATGTTTCATGCTCACCATTCCGTGTACCAATCGCTCGTTTAGCAGCAGCTCAGGCAGCTATCAGCAATAAATAAGAGTACTCATTCTTTGGAGAAGGTTGTGTATAAAAAAAACCATATCAGCGTTGATTCGCTGATATGGGTTTTTTGGATGTCTGCAAGAAAAGAAAGTATTGTAAGTGGAATTGCATGTTCTCCATTTTCATATCTGGAATAAGTGCGCTGGTTTACATTCAGAAGCTTTGCAATATATTCCTGTGTATAATCGGAATCTTCTCTCAAATCTCGGATTCTTTGAATATTCATTTAAATGTCTCGTTTGCTTTTGTTCATAAAGAAACTAACATATGAAAATCGGTGTTATTTTTGTTTAGCAACGACTTATCGGCTTGATACTTGTCAAACTAAATGGTAAAATTAAACCACACTAGGACAGGTCTACCTTGCTGTATGTAACCCAATCCTAAGACTAAAGCTTCGGAGGAGTGTGTAAAATATGCAGGAATTAAAAAAGCTTCCAGTCGGTTTTGAGAACTTTCAGGAAATTCGGAAGTTAGACTTTTATTATGTGGATAAAACAAAATTGGTAGAGCAGCTTCTTGAAAATTGGAGTAAAGTGAATTTATTTACCAGACCACGCCGATTTGGAAAAACCTTAAATATGAGTATGCTTAAGAGCTTTTTCGAGATTGGAACAGACACAGCATTATTTGATGGCCTTTATATTTCGCAGAATGAAGAACTTTGTAAGGAATATATGGGAAAGTATCCTGTTATATTTCTGTCTCTCAAAGGTGTAGATGGACTAACATTTGAAGAAGCACGGTCTGCCCTGTGTGAGTTGATTGCTGGCGAGGTGAGACGATTTAAGTTCTTGCTGAACAGTAGCAGACTGGACAATGACGAAAAGAATATATATCGTGATTTGATTTCACTTCAAGGGGAACAGGAAACTACTCTTGCAACGAAGCTGAAATTCTCACTTAAGAAAATTTCAGAACTTTTATATCAACACTATGGTCAGAAAACGATTGTTTTGATCGACGAGTATGATGTTCCACTTGATAAGTCCTTTCAGCATGGCTATTATAGAGAAATGGTGGCACTTATTCGTGGATTGTTCGGTGAAGCACTTAAAACAAATGATTTTCTACAGTTTGCTGTATTAACAGGATGCCTTCGGGTTTCCAAAGAGAGCATCTTTACTGGCTTGAATAATTTTAAGGTTTATTCGGCAGACGATGTTCGATATGATGAAGAATTCGGCTTTACGAATGAAGAAGTAAAAAAATTGCTGGAAGACTACAATCTGCAGAAGCATTTCACAGAAGTGAAGGAATGGTATGATGGCTATCGTTTTGGTAATGCAGATATTTATTGCCCATGGGATGTAATCAATTATGTTGACGATTTGGTAAGTGAGGCTAAATCGCAGCCAAAGGCATATTGGATTAACAGTAGTGGAAATGATCTTGTAAAACGATTTATCGACATGGCAGATAAAACTACAAAGGATGAAATCGAACAATTGATTGTGGGAGAGGCAGTCGAAAAGAGAATCCGTTTGGATCTGACCTACGATGAGATTGATAACAGCATTGATAATTTGTGGAGTGTTCTTTTTACAACCGGATATCTCACAAAAAATGGTGATGTAGAAAATGGGATGTATAGATTGATCATTCCAAACAAGGAAGTCAGGGAAGTCTTTCTTTTACAAATCCGTGACTGGTTTGACCAGGTAGTTGCGAATGACCACGCATCTACGGAAAAAATCAACAGGGGTTTTCTTGAAGGAAAGACAGATGATATCCAGCAGGAACTTACAATGTTTCTTGGCGAAACAATCAGCGTTTTAGATACGAAAGCAAGAAACGAAGAAAAAGAGATTTTTTATCATGGTATTCTGATCGGTATTTTAAAAAATTATTCGGGCTGGGCGGTTAAATCGAATAGAGAATCTGGTGATGGATATGCAGATATTTTACTTAAACCTAAGAATCCAGATGTGGGAATCGTGATAGAACTGAAATATGCACATTCCATGAATGAACTTGACAAGGCGTGTGAACGAGCTATGGAGCAGATTAAGAATCACAGATATGATGCAGAACTCCGTGAGGATGGACGAAACGATCTTCTTGCATACGGAATTGCATTCTGTAAAAAACGTTGCAAAGTCGTAGTTGAAAAACTATAAAATACAAAAATCAGCACTGTTTCCATCGAGGAAGCTGTGCTGATTTGTTGATTTTTCAGGGTAAAGGAAAAAATGATTATAGACAGATCAAAACAACAGAAAAATCTTCTGGAAATGTTACAGGAAAAAAATGAATACATCAGTGCTCCATGCAATGGCAATGGAATCTGCGGAAAATGTATTGTGCGGTACAAACGTGGCGCAACAGAACCGACAAGGCGGGACAGAGAAGTTTTTTCGGAAAAACAATTGGAGGATGGATACCGTCTTGCCTGTCAATCTCATCCGGTAGGTGCATATGAAGTGGAACTCCCAGAGTCAGAAGAAACGATAGAAGTTCTTTCAGAGTGGGGGAAGCAGCAGAAAACGGATACAGAAGAACTTACAGAAGCTTATACCCAAACGCCAGCAGAAGCGAAAACAAGCGGCGGCATACAGGACAAAGAAACAGCAGAAGGAACGGCAGAAAAAACAGAAAATGCAATTTATGGAATCTGTATCGACATCGGCACCACGACTTTGGCAGCCTTGTTAGTGAACCTGAAAACCGAAGCGGACTGTCAGACCGCAGTATCAGTCAATCATCAGAGAACCTACGGTGCAGATGTGCTTTCAAGGATAGATGCCTCTAACAATGGAAAAAAGTGGGAGATACAGCGGTGTATCCGGCAGGATCTTCAGAAACTGATCCGGGAGCTTCTTCAAAAAGAAAAGATAACGGAACAGCAGATACAAAGGATCGTGATCGCAGGAAACACAACGATGTGTCATCTGCTTCGCGGATTTTCATGTGAGACACTGGGGGTGGCGCCTTTTCTGCCAGTTGACCTTTCATGGATGGAAGGCAGTGCTGCGGATTTTCTTGGAATGAAAGAATTGGATACAAAAGTTGTGATTTTGCCTGGGATCTCAGCGTTTGTAGGGGCTGATATCATGGCTGGCATTGCAAAAATGAATATGCACAGATCCGAAGGATATCATTTGCTGCTGGATATTGGAACGAATGGGGAGATGGTGCTTGGAAATTGCCGTCATATGTATGTGACGTCCACGTCTGCAGGACCGGCGTTTGAAGGAGGAAATATTTCCTGTGGCATGGCGAGCATTCCGGGAGTGATCTCACATGTTTTCATGGAGGAGACAGGGAAAGCCGGATTTCAGATGATCGGTGAAACAGATGGAGAAAATAAGAAACAGCAGGCGATCGGAATCTGCGGAACAGGTATGATTGATCTGGTGTATGAACTCCGGGAGCATCAGATGATCGATGAACATGGAACATATTCGGATCTTTATTTTGACACCGGATATGAGCTGGCAGAAAAAGTAAAATTCACACAGAATGACATCCGGGAACTTCAGATGGCAAAAGCGGCGATCCGCGCAGGAGTGGATATTTTAGTAAAAAAGGCGGGCATTACGTTTGACGAAGTGGACGTCTGTTATCTTGCAGGTGGATTTGGAACAAAGATAGATATCAAAAAGGCGGCAGGGATTGGCCTGATCCCGAAAGAACTGGAGATGAAAACGATTCCGGCCGGAAATACAGTTCTTGCAGGGACAAAAGAGGTTTTACTTGGCAGAATTTCAAAAGAAGAACTTGAAAAAATCCAGACCATGGCAGAAGTCATCAATCTGGCAGAAGAAAATGATTTTGAGGAGCTGTATCTCTCTTACATGGATTTTTAAGTGAATGACAGATAAAAATTCTTGTATTGAAAAGAAAAAATAAGTCTGTTATCATATAAGTATATGGTATGTACGGAAGAAAAAAGATTTTGACAGGTGGCTGAAACCACTACAAATGGAGAAGGATTGGCACAAAGGTTTATGACAAGAAAACATACAATATTAGTTGTGGATGATGCAAGACATAACAGGACTGCATTGCGGGAAATTTTAAATGACAATTATATCGTGCTTGAAGCAGAAAATGGACAGAATGCATTAGCAGTTTTAGAGGAGAAGTATCAGGCGGTAACTGTGATCATTCTTGACCTGATCATGCCGGACATGAGCGGACTGGAACTCTTAGAAATTTTTCACAAAGATGTAAGATATCAGAATATACCTGTGATCGCAATGTTGAGAGACATCAATGATGAGATCGAGTGCAAGTGTCTGGAATACGGAGCATGGGATTTTATGCGGAAACCTTATGATCCGACGATCGTGCGTTTTCGTGTAAAGAATGTGATCGATCGCAGTCAGATGAGAGTGGATGATGAATTAAAGTACCGTGCGGAGTATGATGTGCTTACCGGCATTTTGAACAAATCAAAGTTCTTTTATAATACGAGAAATATGCTGAATATTTTCGGTACGGAAGATTTTGCATTCATCAGGATCGATATTGAAAAATTCCAGCTGATCAATTCCTTTTTTGGAATGGATGAGGGTGATCATTTATTAAAGTATATGGCAGATTATCTGCAGAATGTGGAAAAAGAATATCGTTATATTACTTATGGAAGAATTGAGGCAGATATTTTTGCGGTATGCTTTTCTTATGATAATGAGAAAGAGATCACAGACTTTGTGAAGAAATTCACGAATCAGATGGAAAAATATCCGCTGGATTTTGATATCACGCCTTTCTTTGGGATATATCTTGTGAAAAACCGTGATCTTTCCATCAACGAAATGTATGACAAAGCCAATCTTGCATCCAAAAACTGTAAGGGAAATTATATCCAGAACTATTTCTTTTACACAAAAGAGATGAGCGAGGAGATCATCAAGGAGCAGCGCATCATCAACAATATGAAGAATGCGCTGAAGAACGAAGAGTTTGTGCTGTATTTGCAGCCCAAATATGAACTTCAGCGAAATTCCATTGCAGGAGCAGAGGTTTTGGTGCGATGGATCACAGCAGATGGCAGGATGATATCGCCGGGAGAATTTATCCCGGTATTTGAGCGGAACGGTTTTATCCTGAAGCTGGATCAGTATGTCTGGGAAAAGACATGCCAGCTGCTTGCGGGATGGAGAGATGAGGGAAGAAAAATATTTCCGGTTTCCGTCAATATTTCGCGTGTAAGTCTTTATAATCCCAAAATTGTGGATGTGATCTGTGGACTGACAGAAAAATACAATATTCCACCGGAATGGCTGCAGTTAGAACTGACAGAGAGTGCATATACAGGAAACCCAAAAGCAATCAAAGAGATGATGGAACAGCTTCAGAAAAAAGGTTTTTCTATTTTGATGGATGATTTTGGAAGTGGTTATTCCTCGCTGAATGTACTAAAAGATATTGCGGTTGACGTCCTGAAAATCGATATGAAGTTTCTGGATGGTTCCGGAGATGATGGCAGGAGTGAAAACATTCTGGCATCGGTAGTCCGCATGGCAAAGTGGCTGAACATGCCGGTCGTAGCTGAGGGTGCTGAGCGCAAAGAGCAGGTATCGTTTCTGCACAGCATCGGATGCGAATATGTGCAGGGATTTTATTTTGCAAGACCAATGCCGGTAAAAGAATATGAAAAGCTGTTGTATGAACAGCCATACTTTGAAGATGATGAGACAAGAGGAACATCCAACGATACGAATGCCATCTGGACAGCGAATATGCAGATGGAAATGATTTTCTCCAACATGATGCAGGCAGCCGCAATTTATGAGTACAGCGACGGAAATATTGAAGTGGTGCGTGTAAATGACGCTTATTTTGACATGTTTGGTTATCATGACACAGACCGTGTGCACAAAGAGATTGAGGGATCCATTGATCATGTTGACAGAGAAAGGTTTATGGATACTTTTGCACAGGTTGTGGAGAATCAAAGTACTGCGGAATGTGAAGTGAAACGTTTTCTCGAGTCTGGCAGGGAAATCTGGATCAAGCTCCGCCTGAAGTATATTAACAGGGTAGGGGAACGCCATATTATTTTTGGCTGCATTGATGATATCACGGTCCAGCGGGAGATGGACAATGAACTTGCAAAGTACCGTCTTGCACTGATGGAAGAAGAGGTAAACGAGAAAACCATGCTTGTCGTGGATGATATGGAGATCAACCGGGCATCGCTGGAGAGTATTTTTGAAACAGATTACCGTATCCTGCAGGCAGGAGATGGGGAAGAAGCACTTCGTATTTTAGAGGAACAGAATTATAAAGTGGATATGATCCTGTTAGATCTGATGATGCCTGGCATGAATGGACAGACTTTTATGCAGGAAAGGAAGAATGATCCAAGGATCTTAAATATTCCGGTGGTGATCATCACGGCGGATGATACAACAGAACAACAGGTATTGACGATGGAATTAGGTGCAAGCGATTACATTGTAAAACCGTTTATTCCGGAGATCGTTACCAGACGTGTGCAGAATGTCTGGGATTCCACAAGGCGAAAAAAAGAAGTTCTGCAGGAGCATCAGAAGTAGTGGATAAGCAAAAAAAACTGCGTGTGTTTTATTCAGATATCAGTGCCTTGCGTGACAGATCAGATCAACCACAGTTGTGGGAGTTTTTGTGCTACGCCAGACAACAGAAAATAAAACAATGTAAAAATGAAGATGACAGGCTTCGTGCCTTTGGGGCAGGTTTGTTATTGGAATACGGTCTGCGGCAGTATGGTTACACGCAGACAATACCTGTGGGATCGTCTGCTGCAGCAGAGTTGGAGCAGACCGGACAAACACGGTCTTTGCAGCAGGTAAGATTCGTTTATGGTGAAAATGGGAAGCCATATCTTGGGACAGGACAGGGAGAACGGCTTCCGCTTATGTTTAACCTCAGCCATTCGGGCATGTATGTGGCAGCAGCTTTTGGCACAGAGGATATAGGTGTGGATGTGGAGCTGATGCGCACCGGAAAACAGAAGATCGCACAGCGTTTTTTTGCAGAAGATGAGAGGAAATATCTGGAAAAATGTTGGACAGATGAGGCTTTTACCGGAATATGGACGAGGAAGGAAGCCTATATCAAGGCGGTTGGAACAGGGATCGCAATGTCTTTGGATTCTTTTTCCACGATGGAAGAACAGGTGGGAGAATATTATCTGAAAACATGGAATGTCAAACGGGATGTCTGGCTGTCTGTCTGCCGGAAAGGGAGTGCAATCGAACGCTGTCTGCCGGAGAAAATCGCATTAGAACAGGTGTTTTTATAAGAGACAGATCTGCAGATCATAATGAGAATGGTACAGGATCAGTACCGATAGAGATGGAAAATGGAGGTTGGGATTCATGTATGACGAGTTGACCGAACAGGACATAAAAAAAATGGAAGAAGAGATTGAGTATCGGAAGCTGGTTGTGAGAAAAAATGCGCTGGAAGCAGTCAAAGAGGCACGTGCACATGGCGACCTCAGTGAAAATTTTGAATACCATGCAGCAAAAAAAGACAAAAATCAGAATGAGAGCCGTATCCGTTATCTGGAGAAAATGATCAGGACAGCAAAGATTATTTCTACGGATTCTGCGGATGATGAAGTCGGAATGAACAATACCGTTACGGTCTATTTTGAGGATGATGACGAGGAAGAAACCTATAAAATTGTCACAACCATCCGCGGCAATTCCCTGAAAAATCTGATCAGTAACGAATCGCCTCTCGGAAAAGCATTGTTGGGACACAAAATAGGTGACCGCTGCGAAGTAAAAGTAAACGATAACTATTCCTATTTTGTAGAGATACGAAAAATCGAGAATACGGTGGATGATGGAACGGATAAACTGAGAAGTTTTTAAGATATAAGAAAGAAGATTGAGGAACAAAAAGATGAGATTAACAGAATTATTAAACAAAGATGAAGTGACGATTTCCTGCGAGCTTTTTCCACCAAAACAGGGTGCGCAGTTGGAAAATTATAAAAATATCGTAAAAGATATGGCTGCATTAAAGCCGGCATATATGAGTGTCACTTACGGCGCAACAGGTGGAACATCTGATTATACGGTAAAGCTTGCAGAGGAAGTGCGTAACAATAACATTCCGGCGTTGGCACATCTGACCTGTGCCTCTTCCACCAAAGAAAAAGTGGCATCTGTCATTGAGGAATTAAAGGCAGCAAATATCGAGAATATCCTTGCACTCCGTGGCGATATTCCTGCAAATGCAGATTTTCCGCTGCCGGATCAGTACAAGCACGCAAGTGAACTGATCGCAGATATCAAAGCACAGGGTGATTTCTGTATCGGTGGTGCATGCTACCCGGAAGGACACCCGGAAGCAGCAACGATTTTTGAAGATCTCGACCATTTGAAAGAGAAAGTGGATGCAGGATGCGAGTTCCTCACCACACAGATGTTTTTTGACAATAACATTTTATACAATTTTATGTACAAGGCATTAAAAAAAGGAATAGATGTTCCGATTGTAGCAGGCATTATGCCTGTCACCAACGCAAGCCAGATCAAACGTATCACATCTTTGTCCGGCAATATGGTTCCACCGAGATTTCTTGCGATCGTAGACAGGTTTGGAGACAACCCGGCAGCAATGCGTCAGGCGGGAATTGCATATGCAACAGAGCAGATCATTGATCTGATCGCCAACGGTGTCAATCATGTGCATATTTACACGATGAATAAACCGGATGTTGCAGGAGAGATTTTGGACAATCTTTCCAATATCTATGTGAGATAGTGGATGTAAAATGATTGCTTAAAATGTGAAGAAAAATCAATATTTATGAAATGACAGGATACCTCCTGAGCAGATGCGGGTAACAACCCCGAATCTGCCGGGAGGTATTTTTGCGTAATTGAAGAAACAAAGTGCATTTTTCGTGCGGTCTGCTACATAAAATATTCGTGTGACCATTGTGTGACCGGGGATACCTATAATAACACAAGGATTTATAAAAAATTCAATGGATGAGCGGAGGAGATGGAGAGTGAAGAAAAAATACATGCTTATGGGAATCGCTGCAGTATTGATCCTGGCAACGATGGTTGGCGGAACGCTTGCAGCTCTGAATACAAAAAGTGAAAAGGCAGTGGCAAATATTTCCATTAAGAGTGTGGGAGTCACGGTGATCGGGGATCAACCTGTGGCACTGGCAGACGGCGGGGAAAAAGAACCGGTTACGATCGTACCGGGGGAAACAATCATCATGCCGAAGGCAGTACAAAACGATATCCCGGATGGTTATGATGTGTATGTAAAAGTAGTCATTTATCATGCATGGGATACAAAAAGCGGCGGACTTGTGAGTGCAGGGGAGGCGGATGATATCTATGTACATAATCAGGACTGGATCATCGGGTATGAGGATGATGAGCAGATGGTGATGTACTACACAAAGCCGCTGGCTCCAGAACAGACGACAACAAACTTTATGGACGGAATTCATTTTAAGGAATCTATGGGAAATGGATTTGCAGATGCAGTCTATACGTTAGAATACGAAGTTACGGCAGTTCAGGCGAATAACGCAAAAGATGCGATCGCAGCAGAGCTTGGCGTGTTCCCGGAGTTTGATGAAAATGGAACGATTTTGTCTGTTTCAGAAACAAGATAACGGTTGAAGGAGATTGGATCATATGAAAATAAAAAACATAGCAGCCGTTCTGTTGCTTATTTGGACTTGTGGATTTTCATCGGTGGTCAGTGCGGCGGAAATTCAGACTGTGCAGCTGACAGAGGAAAATCAGCTTGTGTATACAAAAGATAAGACAGAACTTGCCGGTGCTTTTGATGGCATGGCACCCGGAGACAGCAGGACCGTTGTCATTAAAATCGAGAATCAAAACAGTCATAAGGCATCTTTTTTTATTTCGCAGAAGACAACGGATGCTTTGGAAGAAGCAGGAAAAGCGTCTGGCGGAGCATATGAGTTTCAGGTGGAGATCGGCAATGATACCGGAAGGATATCTTTGCTGGATGCAGATGCCGGTGGATATGCGGAAAATGTGGCAAGTGCCGAAGGTTTAGCAGAAATTACAGAATTGAATGAGTATCGTTATATGACAGCTCTGGATCCGGGGGAGTCGGCGGATGTCTATGTGACATTGACCTTAGACGGCGAGGGCATGGACAGCGCAGATGGAATTGATTATTCGCGTGCAGCAGGTGCGATGGAATTTGAATTCCGGGCGTACTATGCAGACGACAGAAAGCCGGTTGTGATCACAAATTATGTGACGGAGCACGGAGAAGACAATGTGGTGACAAAGGTTGTAAAGAAAGTGATTCCAAAGACTGTCACAGAACAGCTTGTTCCACTGGCAAATGGTGTCAGGACAGGAGATCCTCTGACAGTGACGGTATCTGCAGGAGTTCTGGTGGCAGGTATAGTGATTGTTAGTATCGCAGTGAAAAAAAGAAAGGTGGAGCGCAAGTCATGAAAAAAGTAAAAAAAATAATTACGGGCTTTCTTACGGTTTTTATCTTCATGGCGCTGGTGCTTCCAATGACAACGGTGAAAGCTTCGGAAGAGAAAGAAGTGGTGGAAAAAAGAATGTATACAGTGACATTCCGTGCAGGAAATATTGCTTGTTTTGATATAGATAAGATCACTGTTTCCGAAGGGATGGAAGTGACAAAAAATTATATTAAGGTAAAAGTTGCAAAGGGAGATACACTTGCTTTCACAGTGCCTGGCTGGGAAAGTGATGCAAGGCTGACATCATGGTTTTCTAACTGCCTGCACTATGAAAAAGAGGCAGCATATGGGTTGAAAGCTTTTAACGGTGTTGTGGGAACTGCGGTGGAACGGAATACAGAGTACGTGTTGGATTATAAGCGTCTGATCGATCCGGTTTCCTATACGGTGAGTTTCATAGACAGTCAGACGAAGGAACAGATTGCAACTCCACAGATCATCTATGGAAATGCCGAAGAAATCATTATGGTCACTCCGGTGACCGTTTCGGATTATACACCGACGGAGAGCAGTAAAACTATAAAACTGGAAAAAGGGAAAGGGAACACGGCAACGTTTGAATACCACTACACCGGGGCTGTGGAGACGATCACCAGCACGGTGACAAACGTGGTTCCGGGCACAACACGGACAGAGACAGTCGTAAGTGAGGTCGAGGAGACGGTCATCATTCCCGGAGCTGCCCAGCCGTCCGGTGTTACTGCAAATGTAGTAAATAATGCGTCAAATACAGCAGACAACCGCGCAAATGGTGGCGGTAATGCAGCAAATACAGCGGCAACGAATACAGCAAATAACGTGGCAGATAATAGTGCGAATAACGCAGACCAGAACGTAGACAATGGCAATGTTGAAATTCCGGAGGAGCAGACTCCGTTGGTCGATGGAGTTGTCGACATCGAAGAGAGCGAGACACCGTTGGCAAACACAGCAGAGGATGAGAGCACCGTTTCCGGCGATGTGGACGGGAAAGATGCCGACCTTGCAGCACAGGAGATCGATGCAGCATCTGTACCGGTGGCTGTGCCGGTGATCGGCGGTATTGCAGCAGTTTTTATTGCGGGACTGATTGCTTTCCTTGTATATAAAAATAGAAAAAGGTCGAAGTAAGCAGGATTTTTAGGTACGGTATTCGACTTTTATGGCAATGCATGCATGTTAGACTTACAGGAAAAATCTGGCAGTCAGAGCTGGAAAAGAGGAGGAGAACTGCATGCTGACGATTCGGACTCTGGGAAAATTTCAGATCAGGGATGAAGAACATATTGTGAATGAGGAAGAGATACGGTCTCCCAAAATGATAAATCTGCTGGCTTATCTGATTATTCACAGAAATCAGACACTGACTTTTTATGACATGGCAGATGCACTGTGGCAGGAGGAAGAAACGGGAAATCCGGCAGGTGCATTGAAAAATCTGATGTATCGTCTGAGAGTCTTTCTGAAGAAAAACTTTGGAGATGAGGATTTTATCCTGACCGATCATGGTTCCTACCGCTGGAATCCCAGACAGGAGGTGGCGGTGGATGCAGAACAGTTCGAACAAATGTTTGAATCTGCAAAGCAGAAAACTATTTCAGAGGGGGAGGCAATCCGGAAATTAAAAGCGGCGCTTGCACTCTATCAGGGTGATTTCATGACAAAAGTTGCAGATATGCACTGGGTGATGACGCTGAATACTTATTATCACTCTTTGTATTTAAACTGCGTCCGGTATCTGTGCGAATATTATGTCAGCACAGAAAAATTTGAAGAGTTAGAACAGCTTTGCAGTCAGGCACTTCAATGGGAAAGTCTTGATGAAGAGTTATATTGTTATCTGATCAGAGCATTGGCAGGAAAAAATAAAATTGGTTCCGCCCTGGAAGTTTATGAGAATGCCTGTCGGACGTTGCAGCAGCAGCTTGGAATTTGTGGACTGTCAAAATTAAAGGGCGTTTATGACAAATTACTGAGACAGAATAAAAGCGGAAATGTGCAGGGAATTGCACAGGTACATCAGGATATTGCAGAACAGAATCCAGCGGGAGCGTTTTTGTGCGGGTATCCGGTCTTTCGGGAAATTTGCAGGCTTCAGGTGAGAAAGACAGCGCGTTTTGATGAAAATGAATATATTCTGCTTCTGACCTTAAAGGCGGGGGAGTATACCGGAAGCAGAGTCAGTGATGTAGATCTGTTCCGCATCCGCAATGCGATGCCGCATCTGGCGGAGACATTGAAAAAATCGCTCCGTCCAGGGGATGCAGTGGCACAGTTCAGTGATTCGCAGTATGTGATTTTGCTTTCTGCATGCACTTATGAGGGTGGAATGCTGGCCGCAAACCGGATTATTTCAAAATTTTATCAGGATCATAAAGTTTACCGGAATCTGAAAATCAAGATCCATATAGAGAAAGTGAAAACAGCGGAACATATTTTAAACAAATACAGTGGATGAGATCTTTGGAAGAGAAAACAGTAGATCAAAGGGCAAAAGTAAGGAGGATTCTATGAAATTTGCAGCGAGTGTAAAAAAAGTGATAGCATTCCTGTTATGTTTGGCTTTGCTGACATCCGATGTGACCGTCACCAATGCGACAAGTGTAGACACCACGGATGTTTTTACGGAAATTTCCACAGAGATGTTGAATGAGACGAAAAATGCAGGGCAGGAAAGTACCGGGCAGGAAGGAAAAATGTCAGATCCAGACGGAACAGGAAATACAGAAAAAGTCAGGAATACAGAGAACAGCGAGAGCACGAAAGTGACCAACAACATCGGGAATGCAATAGGCACGGAAGCAGTCGAAGGCACGGAAGCAGTCGAAGGCACGGAAGCAGTCGAAGGCACCGAAGCAATCGAGAACACAGAAGTGACCGATGACACAGAGAGCACTGAGGCGACTGAAGCAATCGAGGAGACGGAGAACACAGAGGAGACAGAACAACCGGAATTAAAAACCGTCTTCGACTATTCCAATGACGCAGTCCGCGTGGTCGTGACACTTTCGAATGAGACCGATCTTCCGGCAGGCGCAGAGCTTGTCGTGGCACCGGTAGCCGTCACAGCAGAAATGGAAGCATCCATCGATAAAGCGATGGAGGGCGAGTCGAAAGAAAAAGAAGAGGTTGTGGCGTATGACATCTCCTTTGTAAAAGATGGAAAAGAAGTGGAGCCCGGGGCAACCGTGCAGGTGCAGTTATCGCTTGCGCAGGTGAAAGAGGGCGATTCGGCGAGCGTGTATCATTTTGATGAGACAAAAAATGAGATGTTGGATATGAATGCGAACACTTCTGCCGACGGCGAGGTGACATTTGGCACGGATCATTTTTCAAAATATGTCATCGTCAATCATGGAGATAACAACGTGACCGTGACCATCGAACATTATGACAACAGCAAATATCAGGCGCAGGATGAGCAGAGTGCAAAAATTTACAGCGATGATGTCTGCACGATGGCACCGGGAGCAAAAATCAGCGACTACAATAAGGCGTTAAACTGGGATGTGGATCATGTGCAGGTAAACGGAGAAGCATTTTCCCAAAGTGAACTTGAAAACATTGAGATCCATGAGGACAGTGTTGTAAAAGTTTTTTATCAGGCAAAAAATACGGACTATATCGGTGAGGCATCGTTTTATGACTACGAGGTGATTCCTTATGACAAAGCCGGACAGCAGAGGGCGGATCTGAGTATCAATGCGGATTCCAACTATCCGTCTGAACAAAAAGACAACCGTTTCACGGTCGGAACGGTATCTCAGAATTTAAGTGAAAATCAATATGACACCGTCACGAAAAAAACAGGTCAAAACGGAACCACAGACGACCAGCATATCAACGTGTATACCGGAGGAACTGGAGAAAATGCAAAAAAAACAGGAATCGTTACCGGGTTAAGTGATGATTACAAAGAAGTTCTTTTCAGTGTGAATGAACCGGGCGTTTTTCCGAAAGACGGAGCAGCTGCGGCAGGGACAAAAGGACTGACAGTAAAAGAAGGATACAGGTTAAAATTTTCACAAAGTGGTGACACTTATGAACTGAAAGAAGTTTTAGACAAAGAGGACAACGTGGCAGCAACTGCGGGGGCGGATTTCCTGCCATTTGGAAATAATAATTTTTATTTTGGACTCCGCTATGACGTTACCTTTACACTTGGAGATTATATCGGGGAACTGAACTATTCTTTTACCGGGGATGATGATCTCTGGGTGATTCTGGATGGAAAACAGGTGGTCATCGATCTTGGCGGTATCCATGACGCTCTGACAGATACGGCTGATCTCTGGAACTATATTGACAGGACAGACAAAAACAAAGAACATCATCTGACCATTTTATATATGGAGCGCGGTGCAGGAAAGGCAAACTGTAACATGAAGTTTACGCTTCCGAATGCGGACGTGATCAAAGTGGTGGACGATGACGTGCCGGATATTCCACCGGAGAAGCCGGTTGATTTTACGGAGAAGGATGTGGAATATCATAAGACAGCGAAACTGACGGACTGGGAGAACAGAGAGTATCAGATCGATCTTGACGCAAGTTCGCTTGCAACCTCGCAGAGCACAGTTGAAAAAATACAGACAGTGGATGCCATGATGGTATTTGATCTGTCCGGCTCGATGAATGAAATTTTGTCCGGTGAAAATCAATTAAAGGATATCGGAGAATTCAGCAGTGTGAAGAATCATCTGGATATCAATAAAGTATATTACTGGAATAAATATGAAAAGAGTGGCTGGTGGCCATGGACGTACGATGAGAGTGTCGGAATGGGAACGGCGGCTGTATCCGGTAATGTGTATGCGAAGTATCCGGTAAAATATATCGACGGACAATGGAAAAAATATGTGGACGGCAGTTATCAGAGCATTGCAGACAGTGATGTGATCGCAGCATGGACGTCTAAGATTTCTGCGTTAAAAGACGCCGCCAGCGGATTTGTGACAGGTATTTCCGATACATCACCGGACAGTCTGGTCGGAATCGTCACCTTTTATGGCATTGGCAATGGGTGGAACAGCAGTACCGAGGGCAAATTAAACCACGGTCTTTCGAAGGTAAATAAAAATGAGATGTTAAAGTCCGTCAATGCGCTTTTTGCGGACGGCGGAACCTCTCCACAGAAAGGGCTGGAGCATGCATACAGCGAATTGCAGAAGGCAGAAGATGACAACAAAAAATATGTGATCCTGTTCTCTGACGGAGAGCCTTCGGACAGCAATGACAAAACGGAGACAGAAGCATCAGCGGTGAAACTGAAAGAGGCAGGCTATACGGTCATCACAGTCGGGCTTGGTTTAAATAACGAGACTGCCACATGGCTGGGAGAGAAAGTGGCATCAGCCGGCTGTGCATTTACGGCGGATACTGCGGAGGAGTTAAACAAAATCTTTCAGAACATCCAGAGCACGATCACACAGTCAAGATCCCTGACCGGAGTGCAGGTGACGGACATTATTGATGCGGAATTTGAGCTGACAGATGCCGAGATCCAACGTCTGAGAGCGGATGGCGCACAGGTAACGGTCAATGAGGATGGCACAACGACGGTCAGCTGGCTTGATCAGGAAGTAAAGCCGAAGGAAAACAGCGCCTCCGGCTGGCAGAAAACAATCCATATTGTGGCAAAAGAATCCTGTTTGGGTGGAAATAATATGACTACAAATGTAAATCCGAATTCCTTTTTAAGCTTTGGCGGCACACAGCTGGAATTGCCGCAGCCGACCGTAAATGTAAAAATTGACTATCAGATCACAGACACAGCAGATACAATTTTTCTCGGAGAGAATCTGGAAAACTATGCAGACGATGCCGCAGTGCGCATGAAAAATGCGGATAGTGCTGGACTGTCACAGGTGAACCTGACGTTCTACACAGACAAAAACTGTAAAGAGGAGATTACGCAGGAGAACCTGAAAAAAGAGATCCCAAAACAGGATACCACGTATTACGCAAAAGCATTTTTGCCGGTGGAGGAAGCGACAGACGATTCCAACGCAAACTCCACGTTAAACGGTGTGATCTATAAAAACGAGGCACAGGTGGAGGCAGCACATGTGGATGGGGAAGCCTATGCAGGAAAATATGACGTGAAAGTGAAAACAGGAACGCTGATACTCACAAAGAAAATCAGTAAAAAAGATATCAGAGCGTGTGAGGGGGATCCGATCTTTACTTTTAAGATCACCAATCAGACGACAGGCGATGTTTATTATAAGACGTTAAGGTTTGGTGAGAACAGCGCAGAGGATCAGACCACGACAGCCGGAATGTTCAATGTGAAAGCGCAGACGACGCTGGAAGGACTTGCGCAGGGAATCTATAAAGTAGAGGAACTTGACACGATGGGCTTTACGTTAAAAGAGTTTACCGCAGACACAAACTGTGCGTCACAGATTGCCGGAAACAGCGCACAATTTGCAGTTGGTATCCGCAGCAGAGACGAGGCCTGCAGCTTTGACGCAGAGGACTTTGTCACAACAGCGGCAGATTCACACTTGCAGGCAGACTGTGTGAACGTCACAGCCAAAAACAATAAGACTAGAAGTGATGGAAAACTCACGGATACGGATGCCGTGAAAAATCAATTTGTGATCCATGAAAAAGCAAATAGCACGACAGATGTTGATAATAATTTCACAACAGATGTGCGCAAATAATCGGAGGCAGTGTGTATGAAAGAAATATGGAAAAAGAAAAAAATATTTGTGATTACAATTGCACTGATGGTTGGAATTATTGGAACAGCAGCAACATTTGCAATTATCACAGCAACAGCAGGAACGGTGACCAATACGTTTCAGGCGGCAAAAGTGGCGACTGAGATCGAGGAAGAGTTTGAGGGCAAAATCAAAGCAGGAAGCACCGTGAAAAAGAATCCGAGTGTAAAAAACACTGGAATTTCGGATGCATTTGTCCGGGCCAGGATCACAATCTCACCGGAACAGACAGAAGTGACGCTATTAAACGGCACCTGGAACGGAACTGCTTTTACGGAGAAAGGCAAGGCAGCGGACAGCATTGCGACCGAGAGTACGCTGTATGATCCCGATGGTGACGGAACCGGCTGGTATCAGGGCACGGACGGCTGGTTTTACTACAACAGTCCGGTTGCGCCGGGGCAGAACACGGATAATTTATTTGATGCAGTAAAAATTGGAAATGTGACAAAAAATTTCGATATCACGGTTTATCAGGAGGCAGTGTTTGCCGGAAGTTATGAGGCCGGAGATAAAGTAGGGCTTCCGGTTTTGAAGGGATTTTTTGCAGAAGTAACCAAATAAGTCAGAAAGGCGCAAAAGAAAATGACAAAGAAAATTTGCAATGTATTATCAATGGTGGTATTTCTCGGACTGCTTGTGATCGCAGGCTTTCTGTTTGTCCCGAAAATGCTTGGATATGATGAGTATGCGGTCTTAAGTGGCAGCATGGAACCCAAGATTCCGGTCGGGGCGATCGTCTACGATAAAAATTTTGCTGCGAGTGAGGCGAGGGAAGGAGCAGTCGTCACTTATCAGCTTCCGGCGGGAACGCTGGTGACGCACAGAATCATTTCGGTGGATAAGGAGGAACAGACCGTTGTCACGCAGGGAGACGCCAATAATATTGCAGATACAGCTCCCGTTGCATGGCAGCAGATCGTCGGGGTGTATGCATTTCATATCCCGTATCTTGGATATATTTCCATTTATGCAAAGACACCGCTCGGTATTGCGGTGGTGTGCGGTGTTTTGATCGTGCTGATCCTCTTAAACTTCATCCCGGATATTTTAGAGGAGGATAAGAAGAAAATTTCAGATACGGAATGAAGAAACGTTACTGAAATTTCTGATATATGACCGCCGTGTGACCATTGAGTGATAAAACAGTATCGTAACAAAACGGTTTCTGATAAGGCAGGAACCGCATGTTGCAGAATGGAAAGTACATAAGAATGAAAAGATTATCATGAAATGAAAAAGGAGATCAGAAATTATGAAGAAAACAAAATTAGTCACACTGCTTGGAGCGATCAGCCTGATCGGAGCAATTGGCGCAGGCAGCACATTCGCTTACTTAACGAGCACAACCGGAACTGTCACCAATACCTTTACCGTCGGCAATGTAAACTTTGATGATGATCCGCTGACAGGCGGTTTATCCGAGTCCAAAGTGGCAAGAGATGAAAACAGCAATCTGTATGTGGATGCTGATGGCACCGGAGAGTGGACGGTAAAAGAAAATAAGTACGAGGATCTGGTTGCAGGAGAAGTGGTATACAAAGATCCGACCGTACACATGGCAGATGATTCACAGGACGCATGGGTATTTGCGAAAATCGTGAATGAAAACCCGGAACTTACGATCACATATGCTTCTGACTGGGTAGATGTGACAGACGCTTATAAAACAGCACAGAACTTAAATAATATTGACTACAAAGTATATGCAAAAAAAGATGTGATTTCCAAATCCGCTCATTCTACCATCTTTGAAGAAGTAACGGTTGGAAACAATGTGACAGAGAATACCACATTTACCGATATTAAAGTTTCTGCATGTGCAGTTCAGGCAGCCGGCTTTGCAAATTACACAGACGCACTTGCACAGGTTTCTTTCAACTAAATAAAAGGTAAAACATCTGAGCAGACTTTTCATAGGGACTATGAGGTCTGCTCATTTTGTGGTACAATCTAAAACAGTGCAGATAGTTTTTTACGTGCACAGCAGAGTAAAGTGGGAGAGAAACGGGCATGAAACAAAATAAAAGCAGCCGGTCAACGGTTCTTCTTTTTCTTCTTGGCGCAGCGCTGATCGTGGCAGCACTCATTATGCTGGTGCCGGATCTTTTGAATTACAAACAGTCCAACGACACCTATGAGGCATTAAAGGAAAACTATATTTCAGAGAAAGCGGAGAATACGGAAGTGGCGGAGGAGACAGAGGGGGATGATTCGTGGTGGTATACAGATGTAGATGTGAAGCTGGAAGAACTTCAGCAGGTCAATGCGGATATTATCGGCTGGATACGGTTTGACAATCTGGAGCAGCTCAGTTATCCGGTTTTATATTCCGGGGATGATGAGAAGTATCTTCGCACGGATATTTACGGAAATCAGACGATTGCCGGATGTATTTTTATGGAGGGGATGAACACACCGGATTTTCAGGATTACCATACGATTTTATATGGACATAACATGAAAAACTTAAGCATGTTTGGCAGTCTGAAAAAATATAAAACAGAGGATTTTTATAAAGATCATCAGTTTTTTACAATCTATACATCAGAGTGTGCGTACCGTTATCAGATTTTTGCCTACTATGATGTGCCGGAAACCGACGAAGTTTACACGGTTGGCTTTGCACCGGATGAGACTTTTCAAAAATTTATTGATAAGATGAAGCAAAAGTCCTATGATGATACAGGAGTGAACGTGACGAAAGACGATCATATTATGACACTGTCGACCTGTTCTACCACGGGAAAACGTTTTGTAGTGCATGCAGTGCGCATCGGGGAACATGCGTTGGAGAAATAGAAAAAGAACAACATAAGGAGAAAAACAATGAAAAGACCAGAAGAATTGAGTCATATGCTGACAGAGATGTACAATGATACGAAGGATGGAAAAATTCACTGGAACATCAGTGTGCAGACAACAGAAAATAATGAAGTATCTGAGAAACCGGTCGAAGTGGAGGACGGTGTATCCTGGACGATCGATGAATGTTATGTTTCTTATTACTGTAAATACAAGGGACAGGATTTTCTGATGATCACCTATGAGATGATCAAAACTGCCGGAGATAAGGTGCATACGACCAACATGATCTTCCTTCCACCGCTTGGAATCCGTGTGTTCCAGCTGCCAATGCTGCTGCCGTATGCGGTTCAGGCGTCCGGTGTGCTGGCAAATCAGATCCACAATCTGTGGGAATTACTGCTTGCGATGAAAAAGGCAGATCCGGAGAGTGTATTTATGGAAGTGTCAGCAGGAAAACTTGTGATCGAGGATGAAAAATAACCCTTGAGAGATTGATATCTATAAGCTTGTACATATGGATAGTATAAGGAAAAAGATGTTCGTGGATCTGGTTGTACCACAGAACATCTTTTTTGATGCAAAATCAGGTAAAATAAGAATATCCTTGAAAACATTTTGGAAGAGTCTCTCCAGAAATCCCAAAAAAAAAGGGAAATAATCAATTGGAAATAATATACAATTTTGTCAAAAAGTATATGAAAATGTAAATAATGTTGAAACTTTATAAAAAAAGTGTTAAAATCATAACAATCACTGGTATGACCAGAAATAATAATTTTATGAGGGAGGAAACAATATGTTAAATCATGGACTGTTGTTTCAGGTTTACGGCGAGGGAGCTGCATGGCAGTTTCTTGGCTGGATTTTAGTTTTTACCTGTCTCGTACTTGCAAATGAAATTGCCAGACGTACAAAAGCCGGCGGAATGTTATGTTTTGTTCTTCCGATCATTCTGACAGTTTACTTTATTGCAATTTACGTTTCAGCAGCAGCGGGAGCTGAATGGGCACTTAATAACAATACATATGTACATATGACAAGCTGGTTCCACTATGCGAAGTTATATGCAGCTACAGCTGGATGTATTGGTTTTATGATGCTCAAATACAAATGGGGTATTGGTAAAACACAGTGGTTTAAGGCTTTCCCATTTGTCATCGTAGCAATCAACATTTTGATCGCAGTATGCAGCGATTTCGAATCTGCAATCAGAGGTGCACATGCACTTGCAGAGACAGGAACAAGCTGGTGGTTATCATCTGAAGGCGTATGGTTATATGGTGGATGGTGGAACGTTCTCAACGGTCTTGCAGGTATTATCAATATCTTATGTATGACAGGCTGGTGGGGAATCTACTCATCTAAGAAAAAAGATGATATGTTATGGCCGGATATGACATGGATGTTCATCTTAGCTTATGATGTATGGAACTTCCAGTATACTTACTTAAACCTTCCGACTCATTCCTGGTATTGTGGTGTTGCATTATTACTTGCACCTACATTTGCTGCAGCATTCTGGAACAAAGGTGGCTGGATTCAGAACCGTGCTAACACATTAGCATTATGGTGTATGTTTGCCCAGGTATTCCCATTATTCCAGGATCAGGGTAAATTCGCAGTTATCCCAAGGCTCTACGCAGATGGATTCATGGATGCAGCTACACATCCAACAGCAGTAGATCCTACAGCACAGGGTGTGATCTCTGTTCTTTCAATTGTAGTCAACGTTGTTGTATTCGCTGCGATCATCAAACGTTCTATGAAGTTAAAGAAGAATCCTTACAAAGATGAGATCTGGAAAGGCACAAAAGATTACGAAGAAGCTATGTCCCGTGCGGAATAATCTTCATCAGATCTGTAATGAAAAATGAGCACTGTAAGGTGTATGAAAAAAGTCTGCTGGCAGGTAGTACCTGTCGGCAGACTTTTTTACTATAGAACAAAATAAAAAGCGATGTTTTATTTACACATCTCCGCAATATCATAAATCAGTTTTTTGGAATCTTCCCATCCAAGGCAGGGATCTGTGATAGATTTTCCATAAATATGATCGTGGATCTTCTGAGAACCCTCTTCAATATAACTCTCAATCATCACACCTTTTACCATGTTATGGATGTCTTGCGATAACTGACGGTTATGCATAACTTCCTTAACAATACGGATCTGTTCTTTGAACTGCTTGCCGGAATTGGAGTGGTTTGCATCAATAATGGCAGCCGGGTTTACAAGATCCATTTTGGCATACATATCACAGAGACGGATCAGATCTTCATAATGATAGTTCTGCGTGCTGTTTCCGTGTTTGCTTACGGCGCCGCGGAGTACAACGTGGGTTAATGGATTTCCAGTTGTCTCCACTTCATAGCCACGGTAAACAAAATGGTGTGGATGCTGGGCGGCATAAACAGAGTTTAACATAACGGAAAAGTCACCGCTGGTTGGATTTTTCATACCGGATGCAACATCAAAACCGCTGACGGTAAGACGGTGCTGCTGATCTTCAACAGAACGTGCACCGATCGCAACGTAGGAGAGCAGGTCTTCTACATATCCCCAGTTTTCCGGGTAAAGCATTTCGTCTGCACAGGTGAGACCGCTTTCTTCAATGGCACGGATGTGCATTTTGCGCATGGCGATCAGACCTTCCACCATATCCGGTGCTTTTTCAGGGTCAGGCTGGGAAGCGATTCCTTTGTAGCCTTCACCGGTGGTACGTGGTTTATTTGTATACACACGTGGGATGATGATCAGCTTGTCTTTGACATCTTCCTGAATGGAAGTGAGACGGCTGACATAATCGCATACAGAATCTTCGTTGTCTGCAGAACAAGGTCCGATGATGACAAGAAAACGGTTGTCAAGACCTTTGATCACATTGCTGATCTCTGCGTCACGCTGTTTTTTTAACTCCTGCAATTTCTCTGACAGAGGATATCTTTCTTGGATCTGGGCAGGAGAAGGTAATTCGTTTAAAAATGTGAAACTCATGTAATACTCTCCTTTAGTAGATTATACTAACAGTCATTCTAATAGATTGTGAATAAATTGTCAAATTCACAGATGTTCCAATTTTTTATAGCCTCCATGAATACTATTTATATTGCATGCATTGAATATTAGAGTCTGGTGTTTTAAAATAGAAATGATCGTGGAACATAAATCAGGCAGAGTTTCGCAAATCCGGTTTAGGATGGATAGAAAAGGAGCAGGACAGGCATATGGAGATTAAGGGAAAAACAATTGGAACAGGAAAACCACTTTTATGCGTTCCGGTTATGGAAAGCAATAAAGAAGAGATCATAGACGAATTACGGACACTTGCAAAAAGTGAAGCAGATGTCGTGGAATGGCGTATTGATGTTTTCGCGGATTACAAAAATTATAATGCAGTGCGCGAAGTGTTTGCGGCTGCGGCAGAGTGCATGAAAGAGAAGATTTTCTTATATACATTCCGAACCAAAAAGCAGGGCGGCATGGGAGAACTAACACCGGATGAATTAAGTGATCTGCATGATCTTGCGGCGGAGGCAGGCTGCGTGGATCTTCTGGATCTGGAATTTTTTGAGGAGGAGCATCCGGCAAGAAAAATCAGAAAGCTTCATAAGCAGGGCTTGAAAGTCATTGCCTCCCACCATGATTTTTATGAGACGCCGGACAGAGAAGTTATGAAGATGCTGTTAGAACAGATGTGTGCAGGAGGTGCAGATATTGTAAAACTTGCAGTTATGCCACAGAATATGGAGGATGTTTTAAAACTTTTATCTGTGACGAATGAGTTTAAGGAAGAGAATCCGGACACGCCGGTCATCACAATGTCCATGGGAAAGATGTGGATGATCAGCAGGCTGTGCGGCGAGAGTTTTGGCGCAGCGGTCACTTTTGCGGCACACAAAAAAGCGAGTGCACCAGGTCAGATGGAGATGCATGAGGTGGCTGATATTTTGGAGAAAATGCATAAAATTATTAAATAAGTATAAACAAAAGAGAAAATAAATGGAAACACCGGCAAATTTCTTGACATAGATATTTGCCGGTGTTATTATTTGACACATGCAATATATAACAATGTTAAATAATAGCAGGTGGTGAGTGAATTATGGATAAATTATATGAAGAACTGTTCCGCGCGATGAATCAGTTCCGCAAGCTGAAATTTGCGGAGATGTTTCCGATGATCAACAGGACAGATTTTTTCGTAATGTGTACGATTATGGATAAAGGGGAGAATGGAAAGATTACCATTTCGGAACTTGCATCCAGAGCGAAAATGCTTCCATCCGCGATTTCCAGAACTTTAAAAGGGTTAGAAGAGCGCGGATATGTGGAGCGGAATATCAATAAAAATGACAGACGGAATACGTATGTGGAACTGACTGCAGAGGGAGAACGTCTGACAGAGGAAGCAAGGCAGATCATGGCGGACTTCGGCAAATCTGTGATGTCACAGGTGGATGAGGCAGATATGAAACACCTGATTTCTTATTTGGATAACATTTATCATATTGCGGAAAAAGAGATTGAAGCTAGAAAAGGGCAAGGCAGAAGAAAGGAAAGGGAACATGAGTAAGATTTTTAAAAATATGATTCCATATTGGAAATCAATTGTGATTATCATTGCGTTACTCTTTGTGCAGGCATGGTGTGATCTGTCACTACCGTCTTACACATCGGATATCATTGATGTTGGTATCCAGAACTATGGTGTGGAACATGTAGTGCCGGAGGCATTGACTGCGGATGAGTTTGAAACGGCAGAGTTATTCATGACGGATGAGGAGGCAGATCTCTGGGAGAGTATCTATGAGAAAGACGGTGATATTTACCGGCTGCAGGTGACATCCAGATCAGAATTAAACGAGATCGATGACACACTGGCAGTTCCGCTCATTATGAATTATCAGATGAGTGCGATGGAAGACTCTGCAGTAAAAGAGCATGTTGCAAAACCGACCGGGGCAGATGCCGGTACTCTGGAAAAAGACACCTTACTTTCCATGAGAGACAGCATGGAAGAGACCATTGATACAATGGGAAGTTCCCTTGTGAAATCCATGGGCGCAGCCTATGCGGTATCCTGCGATAAAGCGGCAGGAATTGACGTGGAAAAGATTCAGAAAAGTTATCTTGTCACAGCCGGACTGAAAATGGTCGGCATGGCGCTGATGATCGGAATCGTGACGGTTTTAGTGGGCTTCTTTGCCTCCCGTGTCGGTGCAGGCATCGGAAGAACATTAAGAGAGAAAGTATTTAAACAGGTTGTTGGATTTTCTAATGCGGAGATGGATAAATTTTCCACAGCTTCCCTGATTACAAGAAGCACGAATGATATCCAGCAGATCCAGATGGTTTCGGTTATGCTGCTTCGTATGGTAGCGTATGCACCGATCTTAGGCATTGGCGGTGTGTTAAAAGTCGTGCAGACCGGAGCCGGAATGGGATGGATCATTGTCCTTGCGATCCTTGTGATCCTTGGTTATGTGATGGTGCTGATGGCAGTTGCCATGCCAAAGTTCCAGTTGATGCAGAAGCTGGTGGATAATATCAATCTGGTATCCAGAGAGATTCTGACCGGTCTTTCGGTCATCCGTGCTTTCGGCAGGGAGAAAAAAGAGGAAGAACGTTTTGATGTGGCAAACAAAGACCTGACAAAAACAATGCTGTTTACCAACCGTGTCATGACTTTTATGATGCCGGGAATGATGATGATCATGAATGTTCTTTCCGTTGGTATCGTTTGGGTGGGTGCCCACAAAATTGATGCAGGAACGATGCAGGTCGGCGCAATGACAGCGTTTATCACTTATTCGATGATGATCGTTATGTCATTCTTAATGCTCACGATGATGTCGATCATGCTTCCTCGTGCAGCCGTTGCAGCAGACCGTATTGATGAGGTCATTCAGACAGAATCCTCGATCCATGACGCAAAAGAGCCGGAAAAAGTGACAACACACAATGGAGTTGTGAAATTCTCCCATGTGAATTTCAAATATCCGGGTGCGGAGGAAGATGTGCTTCATGACATTGATTTTACAGCGGAACCGGGACAGACCACTGCGATCATTGGAAGCACCGGATGTGGCAAATCCACACTGGTCAATCTGATCCCGCGTTTATATGATGTGACAGACGGAAGTATCACACTCGACGGAAAAGATATCCGAAACATTACGATGTCTGATCTTCGTGACGAGATCGGTTTCGTTCCACAGAAAGGTGTATTATTTTCCGGAACGATCGCTTCGAATCTTCGTTTTGGAAAAGATGATGCGACAGACGAGGAGATTAAGAAAGCAGCAGAGATTGCACAGGCAACAGAGTTTATTGAGGCGAAGGATGACAAGTATGAGAGTGCGATCGCACAGGGCGGAAGCAATGTTTCCGGTGGACAGAAACAGCGTCTTGCGATTGCAAGGGCGATTGCAAAAGATCCGAAAATCTTTATTTTCGATGACAGTTTCTCTGCGCTCGATCTAAAGACTGATGCGGCGTTGCGGAAAGCGCTTGCTGAAAATGTAAAAGACAGAACGGTGATCATCGTGGCGCAGCGTATCAGCACCATTTTACATGCAGAGCAGATTCTGGTACTCGATGATGGAAAAATTGTCGGCAAGGGTACACATGAAGAACTGTTAAAATCATGCGAGGTTTACCAGCAGATTGCAAAATCACAGTTATCCGCGAAAGAACTTGGACTTGAGGAAAGTGAGGTGGCTTTGAATGAGTAGAGAACAGGAAGTTAAAACACATCAGCCACGGAGAAGAGGTTCGATGGGACATGGCATGCAGCCGGGTGAGAAACCGAAGGACTTCAAAAAATCCATTAAAAAGCTGATGAGTTATATCGGAAAATATAAAGTCGCAATTTTTGTTGTCATGTTTTTTGCAGCGTGTTCTACCATATTTAATGTTGCAGGACCGAAAATTTTAGGAAAAGCGACCACCGCATTATCGGAAGGTCTGATGGCGAAAATTCAGGGAACCGGAAGCATTGATTTTGGAAAGATCGGAAGCATTCTTTTGTTTGTGCTTGGTCTGTATCTGTGCAGTGCGGTTTTCAACTTTATCCAGGGATGGATCATGACCGGGATCACACAGAAAGTGTGCTACCAGCTCAGAAAAGAAATCTCAGAAAAAATCAACCGCATGCCGATGAAATACTTCGAGAGCCGTACTTACGGCGAGGTATTGTCCCGTATCACCAACGATGTAGATACGTTGGGACAGGGACTGAACCAGAGTATTACCACGATCATTACATCCGTTGCAACACTGATCGGCGTGCTTGTGATGATGCTCAGTATTTCACCGCTTATGACACTTATTGCACTTGTGATCTTACCAATCTCCATGGGACTGATTGGATTTGTGACAAAAAAATCGCAGAAATATTTCCGTGCGCAGCAGGAGTATTTAGGACACATCAATGGACAGGTGGAAGAGGTATACGGTGGTCACCTTGTCATCAAGGCATTTAACCGCGAGAAAGATACGATTGAAGAGTTTGAGAAAACGAATGATATTCTCTATGATTCCGCATGGAAATCACAGTTTTTGTCCGGTATGATGCAGCCAATCATGATGTTTGTCGGAAACTTAGGTTATGCCTGTGTTGCCCTGACAGGTGGACTGCTTGCAATCCGTGGCACGATCACAATCGGTGATATCCAGGCGTTCATCCAGTATGTGAAAAACTTCACACAGCCGATCCAGCAGATCGCGCAGGTGATCAATCAGGTACAGTCTATGTCTGCAGCATCCGAGCGTGTATTTGAGTTTTTGGAGGAAGAGGAAGAAGAGCAGATTGTAGAACATCCGGCGGATGTTTCGAAAATTACAGGTGCAGTGACATTTGATCATGTCCATTTTGGATACAATCCAGAGCAGATCATCATCAATGATTTCAGTGCCAGCGTAAAACCGGGACAGAAAATCGCAATCGTAGGACCAACCGGAGCCGGAAAAACGACGATGGTAAAACTGCTTATGCGTTTCTATGATGTAAACAGCGGAGCAATCTGTCTTGATGGACATAATATCAAGGATTTCAACCGCAGGGAACTGCGTGATGCATTCGGAATGGTATTGCAGGATACCTGGCTGTTCAAGGGAACAATCATGGAAAATATCCGGTACGGCCGGCTGGATGCAACGGATGAGGAAGTGATCGCGGCAGCGAAGGCAGCGAGAGCAGATCATTTCATCAAGACGCTGCCGGGTGGTTACCAGATGGAATTAAACGAGGATGCAAGCAATGTATCGCAGGGACAGAAACAGCTTCTGACCATTGCGCGAGCAATCCTTGCAGACAATAAGATCCTGATTTTAGATGAGGCAACTTCTTCGGTAGATACAAGAACCGAGATTGAGATCCAGAAGGCAATGGATAACCTGATGAAGGGAAGAACCAGCTTTGTCATTGCACACAGACTTTCCACGATCCGTGACGCAGATTTGATTCTTGTCATGAAGGATGGAGATATCATTGAGCAGGGAAGACATGAGGAACTTCTCGCAGCAGGAGGTTTCTATGCGAACCTTTATAATTCCCAGTTTGAGGATGTTGTAGCTTAATTTTTGTGCGTATCCGCAAAACAGGCACGCACGATTGCATCATCCCCATACTTATCACGGATTTTATCGATAGCAGAATTTAATTTGGACAACCGCTCAAACTTATCCTGATCGAAAAGATTATACTGCTCATAGCTTTCGTCGGTTGCTTTGCTCGTAGAGACACCGAGCAGCCGGATGGGAGCGTGATCCCAGCCCTGGTCAAATGCATTGCAGGCTGCCTCATAAATCTTTTCGGTCACGTTAGTGGCAGAAGGCAGGGATAACTGCTTACAGCGGTGATGAAAGTCATTGTCCACAATCTGAACCTGCACCACGCTGATGTAGGCTTTATCATAACGGATGCGCGCACCCACAGTCTCACAGAGAGATAACAGAATGTGGTGCGCGTTTTCTGTATCTGTGACATCATAAGGCAGAGTGACCGAGTTGCCATAACCCTTGTTGGCAGGAGATTCTGCAGTCACGGCAGAGGAGGAGATCCCATTGGCGGATTCCCACAGATAATCGCCCTGGGATTTAAAATTAGAGAGTAACATCTGGCGGTCTGCTTTTGCAAGTGCGCCGATGGTTGTGATTCCAAGAGAGCGCAGTCTTTTTGCAGTGGTTTTTCCACAGCCGTATAACGATTCCACCGGGAGCGGCCAGAACTTTGTCGCCATCTCTTCCGGAAAAAGAGTATGCACACGGTTTGGCTTCTCAAAATCAGATGCCATCTTTGCTAAAAGCTTATTTGTAGAGATACCGATATTGACGGTAAAGCCAAGCTCCTTATAAATCCGGTCTTTTAATTTTGTTGCGAAAGCAATGGGATCGCCGTAGAGTTTTTCCGTTCCGGTCATATCGCAGAAAGCCTCATCAATACTGCACTGTTCGATCACCGGGGCAACCTCTTCTAAAATTTCGATAAACTTTCGGGAGGAAGCAGCGTACAGTTCATGATCCGGCGGAACAACGACAAGTTCCGGGCATTTTTGTCTGGCATGGGATAATGGTTCGCCGGTCATAATGCCGTATTTCTTCGCAGAAGGAGATTTTGCAAGGACCACTCCGTGGCGCATCTTTTCATCGCCGCCGATTACGGCGTTGATGGTTCTTAAATCCAGTGCATCCGGGTTATCACGCAGGCGTTTCGCCGATTCCCAGCTCAAAAAGGCAGAGTTCACATCGACATGAAAAATGAGAGAGTGCATACAGATTCCTCCTGGTATCATAATGGTTTGTGCGAAACGCGTTCTACATTATGTACGAGTTTCGAGTTTTACATTACATCAATTATAGCAAACTTGAGGAAATCTGTAAACTAAAAACGAATATATGTTCGGATGTCATAACCCATACCAAACCTGTGTGTTGTGACACATAAAATTCACCGAATCGGGCATGATAGTAGCGAATAAGATGATTTTTGAGAGGTTTCAATATGTATATGATATGAGGGAATGCAATCAAAAGAGAAGGAGACACTGTGGAGCCGCCGGTTCTTAGAAGTCAGATTCTGCGTTTTATTCTGATTTATCAGAAATAAAATGCAGGATGTGAGTTCTTAGTACCGCTGCGAGCGACACGTAGCGGGAGCGTGTCTCCGAAAGTTTGATTGCATTCCCTCATATTTCAGTGCGTAGATTTACCTCTCAAAAATTATCGTAAACATTATAAACAACGATAAGGTGATTTTATTATGGTAAATATTCGAAAAGCCGCCATGATCGGCTGTGGATTTGTAGGTTCGTCCTCTGCGTTTGCATTAATGCAGAGCGGCATTTTTTCCGAGATGGTAATGATCGATGTAAACAGGGAAAAAGCGGAAGGTGAGGCGATGGATATCGCACATGGACTTCCGTTTGCAAGGCCGATCCGGCTGTATGCCGGAACTTACGATGACATTGTCGATGCGGCGATTATCATCATTACGGCGGGGGCAAATCAGAAGCCGGACGAGACGAGGCTTGATCTCATCCACAAAAATGTGGAAATTTATAAAACAATCATCCCGGAAATCGCAAAGCGAAACTGCGAGGGCATGCTTCTTATCGTTTCAAATCCGGTGGATATTCTCACTTACACAGCGTTAAAACTGTCCGGTTTCCCGGAGAACAGAGTGCTTGGTTCTGGAACGGTGCTTGACACGGCAAGATTAAAATATCTGATCGGGGAACATTTGAAGGTCGACAACCGCAGTGTGCATGCGTTTATCATCGGTGAACACGGGGACAGCGAGCTGGCAGCTTGGTCAAATGCAAACGTTTCCGGTGTGCGGCTCGATGCGTTCTGTGAGATGCGCGGACATTATTTTCACGAGGAATCCGAGGATAAAATTTATGAGGAAGTGAAAAACAGTGCCTATGAGATCATTCAGAGAAAACAGGCAACTTACTACGGAATTGCGATGGCGGTAAAAAGAATCTGCGAGTGTATCATAAGAAACGAGCAGTCCATTCTCCCAGTGTCTTCCATGATGCACGGAATTTATGGTATGGAAGATGTGGTCATCAGTATGCCTGCAATCGTCGGAAAAGATGGTGTGGAGGCAGTTGTACCGATCGAACTCGATGAGGAGGAACAGGAGCAGTTAAAAAAATCAGCCATGCTTTTAAAAGAATTAAACACTATGATAAAAACCGAACATGGTGTAAAATGAGTGTCGGAAGTTTTCGATAACATGCTTTAAAGACAGGTGTTTCACATGAAGATAAAAATTTTTGCACTGACACATAAAAAATTTGAAGTACCACAAGATAAAATGTACCAGCCGCTTCAGGTGGGCAGGGAGGAAAAAGAGGATCTTGGTTACCTCTGTGACAACACGGGAGACAACATTTCTGCGGAAAACTGTTATTACAGTGAACTGACCGGATTGTATTGGATATGGAAAAATGTACACACATATAAATATGTAGGAACCTGTCACTACAGAAGGTATCTTTTGAATGAGCAGGAGAAAATTTTTACAGAGGCAGAGTATCTGGAGCTTTTAAAGGACTATGATCTGATCACGACCAAAAGGGTGGTGCTGAACAACTCCTATCATTATGGTTTTGCGACAAATCATAATATTCATGCTCTCGATATGACAGGAGAGGTGATAAAAGAACTCTACCCGGAATATTACGATACATTTGTACAACTCGTGAACGGAACGGAAACGTATTTTGGCAATATGATCGTCACATCGAAAAAATGGTTTGATACATACTGTGAATGGCTGTTTCACATTTTTTTTGAGGTGCAGAAGCGGATCTGTCTGGAAAATGGAGAGGACGATTATCACAAACGGGTGTTTGGATTTATTTCCGAGTTCCTGTTGCTTGTGTGGGTGCGCGTAAATCATCTGAAGGTTTATGAGTGCAAAGTGGGCATGTTAGGAGAAAAGGCAGAGACACGCGAGATGAAAGAACAGCTTGCGAGTTACTTCTTTTCTATGGATGTTTTTGGTGCAAAAACGTATTTTGCGGAAATGTTAAAAAAGCGGCCGGATGTTCTGATGGAGGCATCCGACATCACAGGCGAGCTGAAACTTTCCATGCAGATCATTGCAACCATGGATCAGGAATTACAACGGACGGGGCATTGCTATCTGAGAAAAGAAAACCGTTTTCGGGAACTTATCACTTTATTTACGAGATTGAATGCAGTGATACGTGCATACATGAGCGGACAGGTCACAGAGGAGGACAGGCGCTTTTTGATAGAGCAGAGTGTTAGCGAGACAGCAGTAAAAGTCGGTGTTTTTATTCTGCCAATTTCAGCGGAGCAGAAAGAGGAGCTGGAAACTGAGATATTAAAAGATTTGAATGCATAAAAATCTCTTGAAATTTACATTTTTATCTGCTATGATAAATAGGATGTTTGTGAAACAGATAAAAAAATATATGCGGCTGTAGTTTAATGGATAAAACATCGGACTCCGACTCCGACGCTGCGGGTTCGATTCCCGCCAGGCGCAGTAAAAAGATGTCAGTAGTGGCATCTTTTTTTTGCTCTGAAATAAAATATTAAGAATTGGAAAAGCCTGCCATTCGTTGACAATAAACAGAGATAATGCTATTATGTAATATGTTTGTTAGATTAATTTTTTGTAATTGCAGATAGGAAACAATTACATTTTTCATAATAGATACCGCAGACAAAATTCGGGTCTGTGACAGAAAGGTTTGGTAAAAATGGCTTCAACGAATCAGGATAATAAATCAAATAACATAGATATTCAGAAAATGGTAGAATTTGTAAAAAAGAATGCCAGATATTTCGTGGCAGGAGCACTGTTTGTTGTGCTTTTACTTATTTTAGTGAAATTCACGGGAAATGGAATCGGAAACGCAGACGATAATAATGTGGCGGTTACTGAGACGGTTGTGACAGAAGAAGCATATGAGGAAAATGCAGTTCCGGCAGTCAATGAGCTGATCAACAGCTACTTTACTGCTTATGCATCCGGAGATCTTGTCACATTACAGACACTGGCAACACCGATCACACAGAATGAGCAGAGTTATATCACACTGATCAGTCAGTACATTGAGCAGTATCAGGACATTAACTGCTATACAAAGTCCGGGCTTGACAGCAATTCTTATATGGTAAATGTCAGCCTGAATGTGAAGTTTATGGGAGTGGAAACACCTGCACCGGGGCTTTATTTCTTCTATGTCAGAACAAATGACGATGGAAGTCTTTACATTGATAATCTTTACAGTGAGTACAACCTGTCCAGACAGGAGAGTGCGTTGGATACAAGCATCCGCAACCTTATCACGAACTTCTACAACAGCGATGATGTCATTGAATTACAGAATGATATCCAGCAGAAATACGAAGCTGCATTGTCAACAGACGAGAACCTGTTGAATCTCTGTGCAACGACTATTCCAAATGCGATCACCGAGTGGCGTAATACTATTGTGGCAGACGCAACAGAGAGTACAGAAGAAGTGCCTGCAACGGAAGAGGTTCCTGCAACAGAGACTCCTGCTGAGGAAACTCCGGCGGAAGAAACACCTGCAGAAGAAACACCTGCAGAACCTGCAACAGAAACTGTATACACAACAGACAAAGTAAATGTCCGGTCAGGTGCAGATACCTCAGCAGACAAGCTTGGCTCTGTTGAAAAAGGAACGGCACTTACCAGAACTGGTACAGAAGGAGACTGGAGTATTGTCGATTACAACGGTACAACAGGTTATATTAAGAGTGAATTTTTATCAGCAGCAGCACCGGAGAATGCTTCTGAGACAGCGGCATCAGAAGCATTGACAGAGGGCACAACGATCATGCTCTCCAACACAACGAACATCCGGTCTTCCATGAGCGAGACAGCAGACAAAGTCGGAGTTGCCTATGCCGGAGAGAAGGTAACGGTTGTGATGAGTTATGCAGAAGGCTGGACAAAAGTAACCTGGAAGAATAAGACAGGTTATGTCAAGACCGATTTATTAAAATAAAAAAGTAACAGAATGCTACGGAGGCTTCCAGCAAATTGAAGTCTCCGTTTTTGTAGTTATTTGAAGCTGTACAAAATAGAATCATATGGAATAATGACAGGAAAAGGAAAAGTATGGAAGAAAACGGAATCCGTATCAATAAATTTTTGAGCGAAGCAGGGGTATGTTCCAGACGCGAGGCAGACCGTCAGGTAGAACTAGGAAATATTACCATTGATGGAAAAGTTGCGGAAACAGGCGCAAGAGTGCTGCCGGGACAGACGGTTTTGTTTCAGGGAAAGAAAGTTTCAAAAGAAGAGGAAATGATCTTAATTGCGTTTCACAAACCGGTTGGCATTGTCTGTACCGCAGAAAAGCGCGAAAAAAATAATGTGATCGATTATATTAATTACCCGAAGCGCATCTATCCGGTCGGACGTCTGGATAAAGATTCAGAAGGGCTGCTGTTACTGACGAATAACGGTGATATTGTCAATAAAATGATGCGCTCCGGGAATATGCATGAAAAAGAGTACATTGTTACAGTCAACAGACCAGTCACCGAGAGTTTTATCCATGGTCTGGCAAACGGAGTGCCGCTTGCTGAACTGAATACAATGACCAGAAAATGTCATGTAAAACAGATTGGAAAGAAACAGTTTAAGATTATTTTGACACAGGGACTAAACCGCCAGATCAGACGGATGTGTGAATATTTCGGTTATCGTGTGGAGAAACTTGTTCGTACAAGAATCATGAATATTGAACTTGGAGACCTGCCGGTTGGAACCTACCGGGATGTTACAACGGAGGAGTACAGACAGCTTTTATCATTAATTAAAGATTCCTCCAATGAGACGGTCATCCCGAAGAAATATCCCAAAAGTGAGCGCATGAAAGAAAAATCAAAAAAGTAGAAATGGATGAAAAAAATGTCAGCAGAAGAGAGAATTGCCGAGTTAAAGAAAACACTCGAATATCATATTGACCGCTATTATAATCAGGACAGTCCTGAGATTTCAGATTATGAATACGACATGATGATGCAGGAACTGAAGAACCTGGAAAAAGAGCACCCGGAGCTTGTCACGCCGGATTCTCCGACACAGCGTGTTGGTGGAACAGCAAAAAGAGAAGCGGGTGTGCTTGTGCGCCACAATGTTCCAATGTTAAGTCTTCAGGATGTTTTTTCCAAAGAGGAAGTATTTAACTTCGTGGAGGAGATGCAGAAACAGTTAGATCATCCGGAATTTGTTGTGGAATATAAAATTGACGGACTTTCCATGTCACTGCGTTATGAGAACGGAGAATTAATATTGGCGGAAACCAGAGGGGACGGCATTAATTTCGGTGAGGATGTCACTGCGAATGCGAAAGTGATCAAAGACGTAAAACAGAAGTTAAAGGACAAACCGGAGTATCTGGAGATCCGTGGCGAAGTATACATGAAAAATGCTGCATTTGAAAAGGTAAATGAGACACAGGAACTTCTTGGAAAAAAAGTGTTTGCCAATCCAAGAAACTGTGCAGCGGGAACACTCCGCCAGTTAGACAGCAAGGTGACGAAAGAGCGGGATCTTTCCATGTTTATTTTCAATATCCAGCAGGTGCGTGGCATGGAGTTTGCAACTCATACCGAAGGATATGAATTTTTGAAAAAGCAGGGGATCCATGTCATAGACGATTACAAAGTCTGCACGACCGCAGAGGAAGTGTGGGATGCGATCACGGCAATTGGTGAAAACCGCGGAAATCTGGCATATGATATTGACGGCGCTGTGGTGAAGATCAATCGTTTTTCTGACCGTGAGCAGTTGGGAGAAACATCCAAAGTACCGCGCTGGGCAATCGCATACAAATATCCACCGGAGGAGAAAGAGTCCAGACTATTAAATATTGAACTTTCGGTAGGAAGAACCGGAAGAATCACACCGACAGCTGTGTTTGAGCCGGTGCGCCTCTGCGGAACTTCTGTTTCCAGGGCAACTTTGCACAATCAGGATTTTATTGATGATCTGGATATCGGAATTGGAGATACAATTGTAGTTTATAAGTCGGGGGAGATCATTCCGAAGATCAAGGAAGTGAAGAAAGAGAAAAGACCTTCTGACTGGAAAAGGTTTGTAATCCCGGACGTCTGCCCTGTTTGCGGTGCAAAGACAGAGAGGGAGAAAGACACTGCGGATATTAAATGTACATCACCAAACTGTCCGGCACAGTTAGAACGCCATATTATCAACTTTGTAGGGCGTGACGCAATGGACATCAAAGGTTTTGGTACAGTTTATATTGAAGAACTTGTCCGTTTAGGGTATATTAATAATGTCGCAGATGTTTTTGTACTAAAGACACATCGCGATGAATTGATCGATCAGGGAATTATCGGAAAAGAAAAAAATACGGATAAGCTTTTGGATGCGATCGAGAAATCAAAAGAGAACGATGCCTATAAGCTTCTCACCGGACTTGGAATCCCGAATGTAGGAAAGGCAGCTGCAAAAGCAATCATGAAGTATTTTAAAGATATGGATCATTTAAAGGAAGCTTCTGTTGAGCAGCTCACAGAGGTCAATGATATCGGAGAAGTGAGTGCGCTTTGTATCCGGAATTTCTTTAGAGATGAAAAAAATATTGAAATTTTAGACCGCTTGAAAGAGTATGGAGTGAATATGCAGGCGGAAGAGACAGAGACGGTGGAATCTGTTCTGACAGGAAAGACGGTTGTAGTAACAGGAACACTGCCGACATTAGGACGAAAAGAAGCGTCTGAGCTGATCGAAAAATATGGTGGAAAGGCTTCCGGTTCCGTCTCAAAAAAAACAGATTACGTGCTTGCGGGAGAAAATGCAGGAAGCAAGCTGACCAAAGCACAGGAACTTGGAATTCCTGTTATTTCAGAAGAACAGTTGAAAGAAATGCTTGGAATTTAGTTTTCACTGTACTGGAAGATGTAGCAGGACATACTGTTGAAAATAGGAGAGCGATTCTGATCGCGAGGAAGGGTTTGTAAGAAGATATGCCAATTAAGACACAGAGTGATTTGCCGGCAAAGGAAATATTGGAAAAGGAAAATATATTTGTTATGGACGAAAATCGTGCGACACATCAGGATATCAGAGCAATCAATATTGCAATCTTAAACCTGATGCCGTTAAAGGAAGATACGGAGCTTCAGCTTTTACGCTCGCTTTCAAACACACCGTTACAGGTAGATGTGACGTTTGTAGCAGTGTCTTCCCATGAGTCAAAAAACACATCAATGAGTCATCTGAATAAGTTTTATGAGACATTTGCAGACATTAAAAATCGTTATTTTGATGGTCTGATCATTACCGGAGCGCCGGTGGAACAGATGGAATATGAAGAGGTGGATTATTGGAAGGAAATGTGCGAGATCTTTGAGTGGAGCAAGACACATGCCACCTCTACCTTACATCTCTGCTGGGGTGCGCAGGCAGGGCTCTATTATCATTATGGTTTGAGGAAATATCTGCTTCCGGAGAAAAAATTCGGTGTGTATGAGCATCATGTGATGAACCGTAAAGTACCGATTGTCCGAGGCTTTGATGACTATTTTATGGCACCGCATTCGAGACATACTGAAGTGCGAGCAGAGGATATCCGTGCCGTGAAGGAACTGACGATTTTAGCAGAATCAGAGGAAGCCGGCGTGTTCCTTGCCATTGCAGATGAGGGACGTAAAATTTTTGTGATGGGACATCCGGAATATGACCGGGTTACCCTCGACAAGGAGTACAAACGTGATAAGGATAAAGGTCTGGACATCAAAATGCCTGTCAATTATTATCCGAATGATGATGACACACAGAAACCGAGACTGCAGTGGAGATCACATGGAAACATTCTCTATTCAAACTGGCTGAACTATTACGTGTACCAGACAACACCGTTCCAGTTCATTAATACAGATGAGATTGTGGGAAAATAAAAATGTATATATAGTTCTAATATCGAATATAATCACAATAGAGCTTGAGCTATGGTTTGCAATAATTGCAAATATAAAAAGGGCACTTTTAACTATAGAAATAGCATTCGCTTTGGTCGGAGGATGCTATTTCTTTTTGCTGTTATGGTTGTCCTATGGCAAGACCAAAAAAGTACAAAATCAAACTTACGGATGATGAATTAAAAGAATTAAAATCTGTCATCCGAAAAAATAAAACATCCAAAACAATCCGATGCAGATGCCAGATTATTATTGACCTTAAGCGTAATGTTAATTCTGATAATGCAAGGCGTGTGCTCGATGGACGTGCTGAAGCCCGTATCATTGAACTTGCCTGTGGCCCGGTGCCGGAAGGACATTCAAGGTGGACCATCCGGCTGCTGGAAGAGAAATCAAAAATTGTTCTTGATACTCCGGTCAGCCGTGAGGCAATCCGAAGAGCCTTAAAAAAACAAGCTTCGACCTCACAAAAACGACTACTGGTGCATCCCCCAAAAAGATGATGCCGAATTTATAGCATGTATGGAAGATGTCCTTGATGTATATGAACTCCCATACAATCCTGAAAGACCAGTTGTATGCATGGACGAAAAGCCTTACCAGTTACTGGGCGATGCAAGGAAACCACTGCCCATGCGTCCGGGTGACAATCAGAAAACAGATTCGGAATATGTCAGGAATGGTACCTGCAGCATATTTGCTTTTGTCGAACCGCTTGGAGGCACTCATCATGTCAGCGTGCGAGAACTAGGTTTACAACAGCTTCCGAATAGGAAGTTGTTGTAATGCTAAATATCAATATGTCAGTACACTAGTTAGAAATTTGTTTGATCATTTATATTCTGAAATAATGCACAGCCGGAAAACATAATTCATAAAAATACATGTTTGTTATTTTATGAAAACTAAGTTAGAATTACAAATATATATAAGGATATGCAAAATAAGGCAGAGTGAGGTGAAAATAATATGATAAGCATTACAATATGTGATGATGAACCAGGTACGTGTAGTGATATAGAAAATATAATTTTGAATTATACACATAGCCATGCAATTGAAACCGAAATTGAGATATTTTATTCTGGTGAGACACTATATGAATCCATGGAAAAAGGTTATAGGACAGATCTTTTGTTTTTAGATATTCAACTTTTTGAAATGAATGGTGTTGAGGTGGGAAAAAAGATTAGAGAGCAACTGGGAAATGAGAAAATTAGTATAATATATATTTCTTCAAAGGAAACTTATGCAATGAGTTTGTTTCAGGTCAGACCATTTGATTTTCTTGTAAAGCCGCTTACTAGGGAAAGAATATTGGAAACATTAGAAAAGTGTATAAAAATAACTGAAAACAATAAAGGGATTTTCTATTTTAACATTGCGAAAACTATTCATAAATTATATTTTGATGAAATAAAATATTTTGAATGTAAAGGAAAAAAGATAGAGATACATTCTCAAAATGATGTAATAGAGTATTATAGCGGAAGAAAGAAGTTGAAAAGCAAGTTATTGGAAAAGGATTTTTGGCTATCCATAAATCCTATATTGTAAATACTATGTTTATTTCAGCTTATCATTATGAATCAGTGAAAATAACAGACGGGACGGTATTACCTGTTAGTCAGAAATATCGAAAAAAGATGAAAAGCTATTTGCTAGAATTGTTATAGTTCAGGAGGAAATTTTTGATTGTTATTAAGTTATGTATTTTAATTATAGATGCAATTCATATTAGTTTGTTGATGCGTTTTTGTCGAATTTATATAGGGGAATATAAAATAAATAAAAAAAGTGTTAGCATTTTTTTTGTAGCACTTTGGTTATTCAATAGCTTTATGAGAGGAACTGTTCAAGGGCTAATTTCGTCTCAAGATGCAATTCTTTTTTTGACAGAAATTTTGTTCCTATTTATAGTAACATTCTTTTATATTGGGAGAGTATATCGACGTATGGTAGTTACATTCCTCATTCCAGTTTTTTATTGGGGAGGAGAATGGATAATTATATGTATTCTTTTTCAGACGTTCATGGCTAATGATATTCAATATATTTTGGGAACAATTTGTGCTGATTTACTATTTGCAATACTTGTATTTTCACTAGATAAATTTCATAAAACAAAGCAAGAGCAAGAACGAGAGCTACTAATGCAAGAAATACATATGTATGAAAACCAATTTGATATTATTTACAGCTCGCAATTAAATGTTCAATCTCTAAGACATGATTTAAAACATCATCTAAAAATGCTTACTGACATGGTTAGGTATGAGGATAAAGAACATGTAATTGATTATCTTCATTCAATGGGAAGCTTTATGGAAAGTGAGAAAAAATATGTCACGTCAGGCAATGATAGAATTGATAGTGTCTTAAATTATATGCTTGAAAAAGCCAGAACTGCAAAAGTTGATGTTAAATGGCAAATCAGTATTCCAGAGCATCTAAATGTATCTATTTTTGATATTAATGTCATTTTAAGTAATATACTTGATAATGCGTTGAATGCATTAAATAAAGTAACGCAACCAGTGTTATACATTTATATTAAATATGATCGAGGAATACTATGTATTGATATTAAAAATAATTGCATTAATAGTAACTATTCAGAAAATACAAAAAACAAAATTGACCCATTTGGGAAACATGGATATGGGTTAAACAATGTTCGTAGAGTTGTAAAGAAATATCATGGTAATTTGGCAATTAGCTGTTTGGATGGTTTTTTTACAACACGCATTATTTTATATATAGAAGATTAGTCAAAATCAATACCACCCGTCAAACGGGTGGTTTGCTCAGCGGCTATAAGCCTTTGT
>ENA-ORTG01000355-ORTG01000355.1-human-gut-metagenome-genome-assembly--contig:-NODE-355-length-49872-cov-5.060562_pt1 | contig 49872 bp, 51 predicted proteins | sample MGYA00241906_ERZ509176 | MGnify/ENA primary metagenome ERZ509176 (study PRJEB26280, sample SAMEA2338811) | human gut metagenome | biome: human gut; feature: human-associated habitat; material: faeces...
AAGAATTGGTATCATTTTTTATTTTTTAATTTTGCCAGAGCAGGGGGTCTGGAGAGTCTGAAATCTGTATACATATTTATATAAATATCCAAACAATACTTTAGCGTACCAAATTTTTGGTATCATTTTTTATTTTTTGATTTTGCCAGGGTAAGGGGTATAGAGGGTGAACTAACCTAAAAATTTCCATTGCATTTATTTATTTAGATACAATAGGGAAATTAGTAAGGAAAGTGAAATTGATAAAGGAGGTTGATCCTAATGAGTCTCTCGACCAAAATCAAAGGTAAATTCCGCATTGTCCATAGAGCCAGAAAAGATAACTGGTTCAATAACTACGAATGGTTCAGGTATTGTACATACTCGGACTAAGGAAAAATCCGTCAGGAAAGTGCTAAAAATTAAATTTGTAAAGGAGAAATTATTATGACTATCAGATGTGCTCGCCCTCTCAAGAACGAAAAGACCTACGCAGTTACCTTTGACAACCTTGTCATGAATACGACCAAAGAGGGACGTAAGTTCCTCACGCTCAATATGAGCATCGACGGTGTTCCTGTTCGTCCCGCGACGTTCTGGACCAACAACGAGATCGCGGAAGAGATCTTCTGCAACGCATTTGCCAGCCAGTACGAGGATCTGTACAAAGAGTACAAGTCCATGAAAGAGTTCGTGGCTGCTGCGAACAAGCATAAGGGCGAAGCGTTCATCATTCGCTACGTCAAGGAAACCTGGACTGTTACCTCCCTGGCAGGCGAAGAAACCGAGCACAGCCGTTTCGCTCCCTGCATTGACATGGAAAAGTTGATGCAGGAGGATCCCGATTTCTTCTGCGCAGAATAAACTATCAAAAGACTGGGGAAATTCCTCAGTCTTTTTTTTGTTGGAAAAACGCCCTATTTCCAAACAGTTACAGTTACAGTTACAGTTACAGTTACAGAATAAGGGAAGAAGGTACGGAAGGTGATAAAGGAGGTAGATAAAAATGGATTATCTTAGACCTTGTCCATTCTGCGGAGGCAAAGCAATCCTGGATCATGATCTAACTGGTCTTGGTGCCTCTTACATAAGATGCGAAAAATGCGGATTAGAATCTGTTCGTTTTATTAAGTCTTTTGAAAGATCAAGTGACAGGGAAGTAATAAAATACTGGAACAGAAGAAATGTAGCAGAAGTAGTACACTGTAAAGACTGCAAATACCACAAGAACACATCTGTACCTGAATACAAGCACTGCTGTATGATTGATAAAACAGTATGGTATAACGCTTTTTGCTACTATGGAGAATCTACTACGGAGGATGAAAATAAAGGAGGTAGATAGCAGTGCCAAGACTTATTGATGCAGATAGAGCATTGGAAACTGTACATAATCAAGGAATTGCACACCCAAGTGCATATCATCTGACCAACTACGCAACGCTTATATTACGAGAAGCTCCAACTGTTGATGCCGTGCCAGTTTCTAAACTTGAAGAACTGCGTGATTACTTCTACAACGAAGATTTAATCTTTATGCGTGGACTTGCGGAACTCAACAAGCTAATAGCAAACTGCAGAAAAAGGTGACAAAAATGACAAACTTAGGAAAATTTCTAAAATATGTCATTGACCCCAGGAAAGTAAAAGCATTGATTCTGGTACTGCAATCTGTTATACTATTAATGCTAGTAGGTTGCAGAAGCCAGATTGAAAAAGACACTACTCGATTCCAGGCAGAAATAGAGGCCCTACAAGCTACCCACGAAGCAGAAATTGCACGACTCACTGCTCAGGCTGAACAAGGTATTTACGCAACTCAGTACTTGTCCAGTGAATACGAGAGTGATGCCTGGACACTAGGACAATGGCTAGATTGCCTGGATCAACGCTATAATCTCACTCCAGAAGCTAAAGCATTAGCTTGTTGGGTAGTCTTAAATCGTATGGAGTCTTCAGAATATCCAGATAGCATCAAGGAAGTACTTCTTCAGCCAGAACAATTCTGTGAGTTCTCTGATAAAGAAGAGCCCACTGAAACAAACTTTATAATAGCAACAAATCAACTCTCAAGATACCATAACGATGATATCAGACCTGTTCCATCTACTGCAATCTTTATCACTGTAAGCAATAACGGAGTCGAACTCAGAAACGACTTCAAAGAAACTGCAAGAACCCAATACTGGAGAGCATAATAGGGAAGGAGGTCAGGAAAGTGAAGAAACTGAAGAAAAGAGGATATAACAGCAAATATGCCAATCTTCCGTATGAAGAACGCTTGCGTATGTATGAAGCGAAAAAGCAGGCAATCTATATGGATCCTACTCTCTCAGCGAGAGCCAGGGAAATCGAACTGAAGAACCTCATTGCAAAATATGACATCTAGGATATACTCCAATGACACCATACATAAGATCAACAGCTCCATTGAGCGATAAAAATTTTCAAAAACAAGCGCGTGATTATTACATCAGATTCGTTCAGTCAAAATTTGTAACTGGAAAAGATGACTTCGATAAATTCGGAGACATCTACAAAGCGCTCCCAGAAATTGTCAAAGAAATCCTAAAGTTCAAGGCAATACAAGAACTTGTAGAATTTGACATTCCCGGATACTGGAACGATGACAGTATTGAGGGGGATATAAGTTAGGAAAGTGAGATGAAAGGGGTTGGTGCCTATGCTTGCGTAATTTAAGTATTCACAAAATGTAGCGATCAGAAAGGAGATCCGGTTGACCCTTTACCGAATTTAAAGTATGATGACAAATCGGCTCTGTTATAGAATAAGAGATCAGACCTCAAAGTAATTAAGCGCAACCTAATCTTACCCAAAATAAATCTAATAAATAAAAGGAGACAAAACATGAAGATCAAAGTCAACGGTAATGTTGTAACCGTTATTTCCGAACTGCCCTTTGACACCCTTGAGGCCGTGGGCAAGACCACCGTAAAGGATGAAAACGGAAAGATCCTGTATGCCTGCGCTATCGGGCACCTCTCCAGCCTCAGTGAAATTGGAGCTGTGTTCAACTTCAAGACCAATGAGGGTAAGGCTGCTCTCAACCTGGTCTCGGATTGTTTCGACCAGGCGACTCTGGCTGAAGACTTCGTAAAGACTCATCAGAGAGCCCTCGAAAACCTCATGAGATTCGAGAACGATATCGCAGAAGTAATAAGAGCCCATTACAATGCCCGAAACGACCTCCTGGGCATGATCGAGGTCGAATAAGCCTAACATAGGTCCCTCAGATAGTTGAGTCTGGGGGATCTACAAAAATTATCTATTATTATTTTATAAAGGAGATTAAAATTATGTTCACTCTTATTGTTGGCAACTCTTCTGGAGATCGTGTTGAGCTCGTTATGGATCGTAATGCAACTCCCCGCATGGCCCTCGATGAGGCACAGCAGAACATCACCGGTGGCACTCTCCACCTCGATGGCTGTGCGCTCCGTCCGAGCGATCTGGATACGCCCTTTGCTGAACTGGGTGTAGGTAACAGAGCTTCCCTTATCGCAGTTGTTAAGGGAGACGGTGCTTGTGCCTAAGCATAAGAAGCACAAGAAAACAAACCCAAGCCGAAAACCTGTATCTCAGGCCGAACTAAAAACATGGGAGCACAGAGCAATTTCGTATGCCCTTATCCAAGCGAAGTGCATGTGCTTCCATGCACTTATAGATAAAGGTTATCTTCAGCCTGAACAGGTTAAACCCGCCTGGGATGCCGTAAAATATCTTGCAGATAGTCTGAACAAGGGCTACGTCAAACTGCAAGATTTATATGACTCATTAAGAGATGAGTACGGTGTAGATTTAGGAGTAGGCAATGGTAAATAGACTCAAACAGGTATACTGGGGAGCATACGGCTCAGACATGCTGAAAAAAGCCCAAGAGATGCTAGCCCAGAAATACAACTTTACCCCTACAGCACAAAATAACTGTTATATCAGGTACAATCAAAGCAGTCAAGGAACCTTATCCTTTCATAGTAGCTGGGCTTTAGAACTGATAAACAGATTCTATAACGAACCAATTAAAATCATAAGCAGCTACATCAAAGGACCCACTGAAGCAATCTCAGAAAGATATCTCCCAATTTGCACAAATCTGCTAAACACTACTGAAAATCATCCAACTTTCTTCGTTATTGGAACAGCTCCAAGTGTTTTCAAATCCAAGCAAGTACAGCAGTGGAGAGAGCTCAATGGAGGTTACAGCACAGTTCAAGATAGCGTTCTTTGCAAACGTTCTCAGGATTTTATTTTGGGAATGAGCAAAACAAGAAAAACAGTTATAATCTTCATAAACAATACTTTCACTTTTGACACAGCACGACAGATTTTAACTTTTATTCTTGCAAGTAAAATGTTACCTTCTGAAAACACTCCAGAACTTTCAACACAAAATTTTGTAAAAAGACTGACAAGATTATGTGCTGAACTTACGGAAAACATTCTTTCCTTTTGTGATGCAAACACAGGAAACACTTTTAAAGCATTCTTCGATGAATACTGGGAAAATGAAGATGCCTTTAAAATTGATGTAACAAAGCAGATAAGTACATTCCTGCAAGAAAGAAATAAAAAAGAACTAAAAGATCTCGAAGAAGAATATGAGCACCATCAGCACAAAATAAGAACAGCTCTTAGCATAATAGCAGATCACTCAGCAGAACTGGAAAAAGTTTCTGAACAAATTGAAATCGTCAAACAAAAGATAAATGCAGGCACATCAAATGAGATAAAAGAATTTATGGAGTTCTTAGATCGTTCTAAAACGATTAAAGAATACTCATTCTCAAATGGACTTTTACAGCTGACCATAGACTCATTCCTTTATGTAAATGATCCAGAACAATTCCTGGTAATCGCAAAAAATAGATTGAGAGAACGCATTGATTCTGAAGAAGAAATAAATGCTTATTTGAACGCCTTTAAACATATCTTTGTTGATGAAGAGTACAAAATCAAAACAATGGCATTTGTTAAGTTAGATATGTTAAACCCCGTACCGGCAAGAGATAATAACGGAACTATTCCAGAGGACCGGATACCTTCTCCGCACATCATGCATTACAATTGCTGGGGAGCACATTCAAGACTCGTTGCTGAACGTGTTAAAAACAGAGACTTAATGGGAATCATAGAACAGATCATTGAAGCTTGTTCAGGTTTAAACGTTTATGATTCTCCTGTTGTTTCTAAATTCTTTTCTTCTTTGTTCGGTCGTGCCTCATACAAATGCTTTGTAGACACCAAAAATAAACAAGATATCTCTCTAAAAGAAATTATGGAGGTAACTAATGAAACCAATGCGCGCGTCGAAGCCGGTTCTGACAATTAAACCGCTGTGCTACATGAAAATGCGACAGCTCGTTCTCCAGTCGGGGGACGAGATCGCATGGCACGGTTTCGTAAAACGAGATGGCATGAACTTCACGCTTTACGATGTCATCATGTATCCGCAGTACAACAGTGCTGCAACAACAAAATCCGATGAAGAAGAATACTCCAAGTGGATCCTTCGTCAGTACGAGTTTGAAAACTTCTGTGATATGAAGATGCATGGACACTCTCATGTAAATATGGGTTGTACTCCTTCCGGTACAGACATGCAGTTCAGAGAGAACATCCTGAAGAACCTGAAGAAAGACAGTTTCTATATATTCATGATTATGAATAAGCAGGGTTCATTCACGATAGAGCTTTATGACTATGTAACTGGAATGATCTACGACACCAGTGACATCACAGTATACACTGATGACCCTGAAACAACGAGAAAAGCTCAGGAATGGGCAAGCACAGCCATTAAAAATAATGTACGGGAGGTACCTTTCACATGGAAAAAGTTTCAGAGCGCAGATTCCAGTTCAACAACAACAAGTCCAAAGACTTCTTCGATCCTGAGAGATGCAAAAGGCCGATTCATATCATCGGCGCGGGTGCAGTCGGAGGATTCCTTGTGGAAGGACTTGTTAGAGCAGGAGTAACAAATCTGCATGTCTGGGATGATGATGTGGTATCTCCGCACAATCCGGCAAATCAGATTTATACGCCTGAAATGGTAGGAGTACCGAAAGTAGCTGCACTCATTGAGATCGCTAAAAAGATCAATCCAGATGCAGTGATTAAAGCACATCCTATCAGAGTAACCACAGAAACCAGGCTGAACGGTTACATCTTCCTCTGTGTTGACAACATTGACACAAGAAGAGAACTCTGCAAAGCATGGCGTAATAACCCAAACATTATATGGGTCTGTGATGGGCGCATGAGACTGACAGATTTCAATGTGCACGCAGCTCTCTGGAGCAATGACAGAGAGATCGATAATCTCATTCGCTCCATGGAATACTCTCACGAAGAAGCAGTAGAGCAGACTCCTGTAACAGCTTGTGGGCTTTCCGTATCCATCATCTACGCACCGGTTACACTCGCAATGCAGATGATGGCAAACTTCGTAAAGTTTCTCAATACAGGTCGATACGCAAGAACAATCATCACAGACCTGGAAACCTTCAACTCGGAAGCCTGGATAATCTAACAAACACACCTTAGAAAATCTCTTTTTCAGTAAATCCTGAAAAGAGACTGCTCGTTGACAACAACAGTATCACCTAGTAGGTCGAAGATAAGGAGGAAGACAGTTGCAACCTGCAGCGCGGGCCCGCAAGAAGAAAATATTGAGCCATACTACAGGAAATGAGTCAATAGTTTTCAATGAACTCCGATGCCAAAATCCCCTTATCAGAGTCTAAGAAACAGATGAATAAAGAAATCCACATGTCAAAAGTTAGCTGAAGGTCATCAGATAGAAGTTCCCCTGGAGGCACCTCAGATCATGATAGGCATGTGTGTAAGGTGTAGAAAGGACTAATATGTTTATAACATTTTACAAAACCTTTAGAGAACGCCCTGAAGAATATCAACTTACCTTTGAAGATTTTCTTAACGGCGTTGAGTTCACAACTCAGCCAAGAACACCAGAAGCAATCACAATCCCCTTCACAGTAGAACGAGACAAAGAAAGACTCAGACAGTTCTTCACGAGAAATAACAAAAACACTGGGTACATACTCCCGAGACTGCCCAGCTTCCCTTCTTCAGAATGTCCGAGACACTATAGCACTTTTCACATTCCGAAGAAATCAGGAGGCTGGAGAGAAATAAATGCTCCTGATGAAGAGCTGAAAGACTATCTGACTTCTTTGAAAAACTACCTAGAGCACACCCTGAAGATCCTGCCACACAATGCAGCTCATGCATATGTAAGGCAGAGGAGCACAGTAACAGCTATTAAAATACACCAGGCGAATGATTCAAAATGGTTCCTAAAGCTGGACATGAAAAACTTCTTTCCGAGTCATACACTCGAATATGTCATGAGCATCCTGGAGCAAGTTTACCCTATCGGATTCCTGTTGGAAAATGAAGAGTATAAGCGTAACTTCACAGAAGCGCTAAAATATGCTTTTCTAAACGACAGCCTTCCACAGGGCACACCGTTGTCCCCGACACTGACAAACATCTGTATGATCCCGCTCGATTATAAGATCACTAAACATTGTCAGAAAAACAAGATTATCTACACCAGATATGCTGATGATCTCTTGTTCTCAAGCAAATATAAGTGGGATTACAACAAAACCATAGCAGCAACCAAAGCAATCCTGGAACAGTCTAATGCACCGTTTAAGATAAACCAGGAAAAAACCAGGTTTGGTTCCAGAAATGGTGCTAACTGGAATCTTGGCATAATGCTAAACAAGGACAACAGAATGACCATTGGTCACAAAAAGAACCAGCGTTTCCGAGCAGCTCTTCACAATCTAATCATGGATCACTTGAGGGGAGTAGCTTGGGAAAGTGAGGATAAGATGGTACTAAATGGTAACATAAGTTACTATATGTCCATTGATCCAGATTATACCTTAGCAACTTTAGCAAAATACGAGCAGAAATACAACGTAAACATTAAAGAACTTTTAAGAATTTAAGCCATGCTAGAAAATTTATGATTGCAATTTTTACAATCATAAGGTATAGTTGATAACGTACCTAAGACATTGTTATTACGAATCGCAATTCGCTCTTGAGAAGTGATCCCGTTCGCAGTCCTACCGAGCGCGTGCACTCCGCTAAAGCTCCGTGCAACGCGCCGGAGGACCAGCGACCGGATCACCCTCTCAAGAGGAATTGCTCCAACTTTCCTGCTTCGGACAGGCACACCAGGAAAGTCGAGTAGCATGGTAAGGTTACAAGAAATACTGAATATCGACCCAAGGGTTATATTCAGAGATAAAGTTGAAAACTTATCCAGCACCTAGTAGGACAAGAGAGGGAGCCAGAAAGGACTCGTAGCTGCAGCAGCGAAGGCGACTTGACGAGTTATAAACTCATTGTTCACCAACGTAAGTAAGCAAGCAGATGCCAAAAGCCCTGTAACCCTTGAAGTCTCTAGCAATTTTATAAGTTCCGACCCAGCTCATCCCGTTAACAAATCTCTAAGTAGCGCCAATAAATTCGGATCTGAAGAGATGAGCATTCCAGGTAAGGAAGGTTAGTTGTAACCATGAAAAGTCACGAGCGTTGGATAGAAATAAGATTTGTAACTCTATGTAATAACCTTTATATGCGATTCAGTGACTACATGGTAGTTACAGCATACATAGAGTTCTTAGCAGATCTAGCTAAAATGGATAAATCCAAAGCACTCAGATTACTACAAAGAGTATTCAATCAAATAAATATCAGACCATCAAAACCAGAGTTTATAACAGTAGCCCGTCAAAACGGAATTACCATTGACACCCTCCTGAAAACAATGCGAATGAGTAAGACAAAATATATAGCCCTAAGCCATACTCTGGATTTTGATCTGGAATATAAACCTCACTGCGCTCCATCGGACATCGAAGGTATGGAGCAACTTTTAAAAGCACAAGATATAATAAAGGAGTTGACATTATGAATCCAGTATTAAAAAACAATATGATTATTGAGTTCAGAGCGCTCGGCAAAGAAGCCCTAGCAATGGACCAGTACGATCTGGAGGCTGTATCAAATAAAAGCTATAGTGCTCAAGATTGGGCAGAATTTCTCCAAGAACCTGATATAAGAGATTATATCAAACGAGAAATGAGAGTTATAAGAGAATCCTCAATAAATAAAATTATTGCAGATGCTGGTACATCACACTCCGTAGGCCAGGCACAGCTTATCTCAGCTCTACAAAAAGTAGCAGATGACGACAAAGAAGCTGATGGACCTGTATTCATATACTGCTACGTTCCACTGAACGACGAACAGATGCACGCACCAAACGTACAGGAGGTAGATAGATTTGGATTCCCAAAAAAGCCTGAGACCCTACCAGAAGGATGATGTTAACTTTCTAGTAAAACATCCCTGCACAGGTTGTTTCAATGAACAACGAACAGGTAAAACCCCGACAGCACTGATGACCGTAAAAGAACGAGGACTTGAAGATACACGAGTCCTCGTTATTACAACCTCTTCAGCGTTATACCAGTGGAAAAACGAATATAGCACCTGGTTAAATAAACCTTGTATAGTCGTAGATGGTACTCCTAAAAAGAAAGAAGAAGCTATACAAAACTGGACGCATGGCCTAATCATTTCATATGGATCAATCAAAGAGACATCTACAAGAAAAGGCTATGTAAAAGAAATTCTAAAAAAGCAGCCGACCATGGTCATCCTGGATGAAGCACACACAATCCGAAATCCAAGAACTTGGGTTGCTAAGACAATATTCAAGCTTACTAAAATACCCTATAGACTCGCATTAACAGGCACTCCAGCATATGGCGAAGCTAAAGATGTCTTCTCAATTCTTAAATTTCTATTCCCAGATAGATTTAATTCTGCTTACAAATTCTACGAAGAATACTTTAAACCAGACACAATTTTCATAGGATTTGGAAAAACAAAAACAGAGTATAAATACTTTCTACCTGGAAAAGAAAAACAACTACAAGCATTCATGAATCAATACTGTACTCAGCGTAAACGAAAAGATGTCATGCAATGGCTCCCTAAGAAAGATAAAGAAATAGTAAAACTCCCATTAACCACACAGCAAAAGAAATATCTTACAGAACTGAAAAGCTCTTATCAGACAGAAGATATTATTACTCAGGGTGTCCTGGACAGACTGATAAGATACAGACAGATCTGTTTAGATCCAGGCATTCTAGATCTAAAATCAAAGAGTCCAAAAACACAATGGATTCTAGATTTTATAGACGAAAATCCCAATACACCTATTATAATTTTCTCAAACTTTACACAGTATATTCACCGCCTTGCTGATACTTTTAGAGCAAAAAACATACTTTTTTCAGCAATTGTAGGGGAGGTGGCCCCGAAAGTGAGAGAAGAGTATGTAAGAGATTTTCAAGAAGGTAAATACAATGTACTCATAATCAACACGATGTCTGGAAAAGAAGCCTTGACTCTAGACCGAGCAGAAGCTATAATTTTTACAGATCTCTTTCCTCCGATTGGTGCTATAGAACAAGCTGAAGACAGATTCGTAGCAACAACTGAAGCTAAGAAAGACAAACCTCACGTTATTTATAACCTTGTCATGGCTGACAGCTTTGACGAGGATATAATAAAATTACTACAAGAACGAAAGACTGAGACCGAGGTAATAAATAATTTTAGGTCCAGCTTAGAAAGGAGTTCAGAATGAGTAGTAATCCAGTGTACTCTTTTTCAAAAGTAAAAAGAGCACAATGCAAAGCCTCAATCCTGATAGAAGGGCTGTCAGGACGAGGTAAATCAGGTCTCGCACTTATCCTAGCCAAAGCCCTTGCAAAAGACTGGGAAAAAGTCTTTGCCCTCGACACTGAAAACAATTCGTTGAAGCTGTTCGATGGTATTGCATGTTCTGCAGGTGGAACATTCAAAGACTTCCAGGTAGCAGATTTCTCACCTGACATCGGTTATTCACCCTCGCATTATCTCGCATTCCGAGAAGCTGCAATCAGCGCCGGTGCTGAAGTTCTTATTCAGGACAGCATCACGCATTGCTGGTCTTACAAAGGTGGCGTACTCGACATTCTCGCTGAAAAGAAGAAGACGAATACTCGCTATCAGAAAGACTCTTACGCAGCCTGGGGAGATGAAGATGTCGTTCGTGAAAAGAACCTGCTGTACCAGCTCTTCAGAGATTCCCGTTGTCACATCATTTCCACAGTCCGAGTAAAGGAAAAGATGGAATATGATAAAGACGACAATGGCAAGACCATTCTTGTTTCTCTGGGAGAGCAGCAGATCATGCAGAACGACGTCAAGTATGAGCCTGACCTTGTCATTCAGATGATCCAGCCAGGTTCTGCTAAGAATCCTCCAATCGGCAAAATTAGTAAATCTCGTTACGCTATCCTTGAAGTAGGACAGACTTACGAATTTACTCCTCAGCTCTGTGACCAGATCGCTGAATACCTTAATCAGGGAACTTCTCCTGAAGTACTCCTGGAACAGCAGAGACAGGAATATATCGAAGGTGTTACCACATACCTCGATTCTCACCCCAACGCAAGAGCACTCTGGGTCCAGATTAAGAAAGATGCTGGATTTGGAGAAACCGCTCTGAAAGACATGCCCCTGCAGAACATCAAAGAATTGTTCGTAAAACTCACTATTGATTAAAAAGGAGATTAAGAAAATGCCTACCAAGAAGAATGTTAACGCAATCGAGCCCAAGCACGATATAGAAGCCGTTCCCACTGAAGCAATAGAGGATATCCCCGTAACCCCCTATATGCCCGCAACCACCGATACGCCTGTCAAGAAGCCCAAGAAGAACCCCAGTGACACCAAGGCTCTGAAGAAAGAGATCAACGACCTGACGACGAAACTCAATGAGATGTCTATGAAAGTAGATCAGCTCGAACAGATGCTTGATTGTAAGCAGGCAGAGCTGACTAAGGCTACGAAGGTCATCGAGCGATTGACTCAGGAATATACCCGTAGAACCCGGTTCGTTCTGAACACCATTTCTCAGGCACATCAGGCAATCAATATGGTACTGGAGGATAAGTAAAATGGCTATTTCGTTTGATTCTCTGCCCAATGCACCTCAGGCAAATGTTATCCCTGCAGGTGCCTATATCGCTACCATCGAAAAGGCTACTATGAAGCAGCCCAAGGACGACAAAAAGCCCCCGTATCTGAATCTGCAGCTGGACATTAAGGATGCAGCTGGTAAATCCTACGGAAAGCTCTTCGACATCATCACTGAGTCTGAGAGCGAGTACATGCGCTACAAGCTTCGTTGCTTCATTCAGGCAATCGACGTTAATCTCGGCAGCGTCTTTGAACTGCGTGACCTGACCAAGGTCTGCGTAGGTAAGAAATGCGAGGTAACTATCACCGTTGACGAGAAGAACAATCCTCCTCGTTCTCAGATTAACATGTTTGCCGCAGACATGTACAAGCGCATCAGCAAAGTGGTTGATCCCTTTGCAGATGCAGACGTGCCGTTCACGATGGGAGACGCAACTGAGCCTAGCGATAGCGCATATTGAGTTTCCTAACAGACTTCTTCGGCATAACAGAGTATACTGGGGAAGTGCCAGTTTGCTGTCCATTTCCCCACCATACTTCAACAGGTGCTGAATACCTAGAATCTAGACCCTCTGCACACGTTAACCCTGAAAAGAACCTATTTCATTGCAAAGCTTGCGGTGAAGGTTATAATGAGGCTCAATTCATAATGAAGGTTCTGGGTTGCAACTATGCTGAAATGTCTAAGATTCAGAAGTGTTTCGATAACGATGAGGACAGGGCCGAGTGGATATCATCCACGAGGCTCACCCAATCCTCAAAAGAACGTGCTCTATCTTTTGGGATTTCTCAGGAGGTTCTGGAGGACTTAGATGTAAGAACTCCAGAACTCCAAACAGACACCTTGGCTTTTCCAGTATTTATGTACGACCATCTCGTAGATGTAAGAACATATAATCCTGGTGGAAATCCCAAATGCCGTTCACGGCTTGGCTGTCCAGCGGGTTTAATAATACCCTTTGATAAGTGGCGAGACACTCCAAAGGACCGCTGGACTCTCATCTGTGCCGGTGAAAAGGATATGGCAGTAGCCCGCTCTCACGGGTTTAATGCCATTACTTTCACTGGTGGTGAAAACGCACTTCCTATCCTACCAAACTTCTTTAAAGATAGAAAAGTAGCAATCGTTTATGATAACGATGACGCTGGAAAAATCGGAGCGTTGAGAGTAGCTAGATTTCTCTCAGCGTATACCGATAAAATAAAGAATGTAACTGGCTTCCATGAAGTTTGCAGCGTAAACAAAGAAGACATCACAGACTTCTTCAGCAAGTACCATAAAACAAGGGCTGACTTGATCCGTTATATTGAAGCAACGGAATTTTATAAAGCTGAAGATGATGCCGCTGCAAACACGCAATACAGGACCATGAATCTCTTGGAAGCCAGTAAAGCACAGAATATTAACCGCATGGTTAAAACTAATGTGCAAGTGGTCTCCGTGTCTGAAGATGCCTTTGCCTGCCCAAAGGTTATTATCGCTGAGAAGTTTAACTTATCAGGAAACGATACCATGGCCTTAGGAGAAATCAGGCAATGGGAACTAACGGAAGATACTCTCCGAGATGTTCTACATCTTATCGACGGTAATTTCAAGGAAGACGCAATAAAAGACCACATCAGAAACATTCTAAAAATCATGCTTAAAGAAAAGTATGTAAACATTAAGATACTCGAACGGACTACGGTATTCAAAGCCTATGTCACTGATCTGTTTGAAACGACAGACGACATCAGTGCTCAACCGATGGAGTATGTAGTCTACTCTATAGGCAAGAAACTAGAGTCAGGACAAAAGTATCTTATAACACATAAGCTAGTTCCTCATCCCTATAAGGGACAACAGCTTGTGTCAATAGCTACTGACTTTAAGCAAGCAAACGATTCTGTCACAGACTTCAAAGTAGATGAACAAGCCATCAATAACCTTAAAGTAATACGAGATATGCCAGGTAACGTAGTAGAAAAGACACATGCGCTTGTTCAGAAAGTAAAAGGTATCCTCGGCTATAACGGTAATGATACTCTCATTACCACAATAGATCTAGCCTATAATACAGCTCTACAGTTCAACTTTGGAGCATTTAAAAATGTTCGAGGATACTTAGATACTTTACTCATCTCAGAATCCCGTATAGGTAAATCCTCTACTGCGGATGCACTAAGAAGAACTTATGGTCTAGGAGCAATAACTTCCCTAGCTGGTAACTCTGCAACAATACCAGGGTTAGTGGGTGGCAGTAACAAAACTGCATCAGGATACCAGACTAGAGCAGGAGTTATTCCACAAAACCATAAGGGACTAATCATCTTTGAAGAATTTGGCAAATCAAGTCATCAAGTCTCTGCCGAGCTAACTGACATTCGTTCTTCTAATGAAGTTAGAATTGCTCGTGTGTCAGGTACTCTGACCTTACCTGCATTGGTAAGGATGATAACCCTGACAAACCCTAAAACGGTTAATGGACAGATCAAATCAATAGCATCTTATCCTAATGGCTTCTCGATTCTAACAGAGCTCGTGGATACTGCAGAAGATATCGCACGTTATGACATGATCGTTATCTTGTCTGACCGTGGAGCTTCTGAAATAGATCCGCTATGGACTCCCGATGAACCACTTCCTCAAGAAGTCTATCGGACTAGAATAAGATGGATTTGGTCTCGTACAGCAGAGCAAATCATCATCCCGCAAGATGTCGCAGAGTATATAGTACAGTGTGCCAACAGACTTAATAAAGAGTATGAATGTCATATTAAGATCTTTGGCACTGAAGCTTGGAAGAAAATCTGTAGGCTTGCAATTGCGGTAGCAGGCTATGTAGTATCTACAGATGATACATTTGAAAAGATAATCGTGCAGAAAGAACATGTCGATTTCGCTGTACAGTTCTATAAGCACATATATGATAATCCTACTTTCAAGCTCAAGGAATATGTACAGCATGAAAAACAGTATGTCACCATTGATGCCGAAGGTGTTCAGCTCCTACAGAGCATTTATGATAAGAGTCCCACTCTTATTCTTCAGTTGGAACAGACAGCCTCCACTACAAAAAACACCTTAGCTGCAGCAACTGGTATGACATCTGAAGAATTAAACAAAGCACTAAATAATTTAACAAAGGGTCTGTTTGTTAAATTTAGTTCTTATGACATTATTCCTACTGAAAGATTTAGATTAGGTGTTAGTCAAATAAATAAAAGGTCTTATTTACCAAGACTAGGAGAGGAGTTGCCATTGTAATGCTGAAAAGAACGTATGTGTCTCAGGATTTAGAGACATATGAAGACTGGGCAGTAATCAAAAAAGGTATAGCAGAACTAGGCCCAGAAGTAGCTGCTTTTGATACTGAGACCACCGGTCTGCATATAATCCTGGACAAGCCGTTCATTTTTCAGTTTGGTTTTCTCCATCCTACTGACACAACAAAAGGCTACACATTCCTTGTAGACTTCAGAGATAACCCTTCAGCAAAGCAGATCATTAATGAATGGCATGATATAGTTAAGACTTCCCAACTATATCTAGGCCATAACATTAAGTTCGATCTGCATATGCTGAAAAACATTGGCATCGAGTATAGAACTGAGAACATGTCCGATACTCAGTTCTATATAAGATATGCCACTGATGCGTTACATCCAGAAGAAGGTGGAGCCCCGCTTGGCCTAAAGGATTTCGTAGCAAGATATATTGACATAAATGCCAAGTATCACGAAAAACTTTTAGCCAAGCAACGGACTGAGATTGCTAAAGAATATAACACAAAACTCAAAGATGCTTTAGCAGTCTTAGGTGCTCCACCTCCTCAGTATAAAGCAAGGTCCTATACCCTCGGAGTCGTTCAGGAATTATTCAAAGATCCTCTCTTTGACATAGACGATCTATCCGAGGATGTTAAAACTATTTATCTAAACTGGAAAAGTAGTTTGCCTGGATACCTCCAAGGTTCAGTAAGTTCTTTAGTAGAATCTGACATGATTCGATACTATGAACTAGATAAGAAGAACCTTCATGAATATGCACACTTAGACATAGTATATACTCTTGAAATCTATCAGCATCTACAGCCCGTAATTGAAGCTAGAGATAACTTCAAAGGAGTGGCTCTAGAGAATAGCTTGATACTCCCATTCTTTGATATGGAACGAACTGGGTTCCTAGCGGATAAACCGTACTTGGAAGCATCGAAGCACAGACTGAAAGAGTATACCAAACGTCTTCGTGAGGAGTTTAAAGCCATGGCTGGTGCAGACATTACAATAGGTCAACATGCTCAGGTAAAAAGGATTCTAAATGAAAAGTTTGGATTAGCTGTTCCCAGCACAGGAAATGCTGAATTGGAACAGGTGAAAAATAACCTAATCCGTGAGAATCCACAGCACCCCGCCATCCAGTTTATAAATACTTTAAGTGAACTGAGGACCTTGGAAAAGTGGTACTCTACCTATATTCTCAGGTTTGAAAAGGATCTGCAAGATTCTGACAGACTATACACTACTATTCATTCAGTAGGAGCAGTGTCAGGTAGAGTAACCTCAGACTTCCAACAGTTCCCTAAAGAACCCATTGTAGACAGAGACGGCAACGAACTATTCCATCCGAGGAAAATGGTATTAGTTCCGAGCAATTGTAAATGTCTCTTGTATCTGGATTATTCTCAGATCGAGCTCAGGTTCCAGGCAATGTACACCATTCTTGTTGGTTCGCCTGATTTGAACATGTGCCGTGCTTATATGCCATATAAATGCCATGATAAGAACGGCACTCAGTTCGATTATAATAATCCAGATCATCTGAAAAGATGGCATGAAGAATGGCGTCTTAATGAATCAGATGAGATCTGGGAACCTACAGATGTACATGCTGCAACAACGGAAGCAGCAGGCTTTAGTAGGTCAGACCCAGAGTTCAAGCATTACCGTAAGACAATAGGCAAACGTGTTAACTTCGCTAAGAACTATGGGGCATCTCTCAACAAAATTAGAGAGATGTTCCCAGAGCGTTCCTTGGAAGAGTGTAAAAGAATTGATGATGCTTATTACACTGCTTTCCCAGGCGTAAAGGCTTATCATCAGTACTGCTATGACCGTGCCCAGAGATATCCATATACATCCAACTTGTTTGGTATTAAGTATTATAATATATCTGGGCACAAACTTAGAAACACTCTTGTACAAGGTAGCGCAGCACATTTCCTGAAATATCGCATCCGAGCTCTATGGGAGTTCTTACAGAATAACCATCTGAGCTCTCGGATGCAAATGCAAATTCATGATGAACTTGTATTTGAAATCCGAAAAGAAGATCCAGATACCATATTTAAAAATCTAAAAGAAATAATGGAGGATTGGCCCGATGCTTTAGTTCCTATCGTAGCAGAAGCAGAAATAACTAAAACAAACTGGGCTGAAAAGAAAGACTATGAAATCGAAGATAGTACTAGCACTTGATCCCTCTGGAAATTATAACGAAGGCAAAGGTACCACAGGTTGGTGCCTTGCTAAAAACGGTTACATTTACGCTGCGGGGCAGGTATATGCTGCAGAACACCCAGATCAGATGTCTTATTGGGAAGCCGTACTTAAACTTATAACAAAAACTAATAAAGAGCTCGACTCTGATACAGAACTGGTCGTGGTGTGTGAGGATTATAGGTTGTATGCTTCTGCATCTCAGGCTCAGATAAATTCTAATCTTGAGACTCCTCAGCTAATCGGTGTAATAAAATGGGCTTGCCATAAACTTAACATCCCCATCGTAATGCAGATGGCTGCAGAAGTAAAAAACCGTTGGAGCAATGAAATCCTGATTGACCAGAATATAATCTCTAAAGATTATAATTCGCCTGGTTATCACTGTGGTACAATTGCTCTGAGCAATCATTCCCTGGATGCCCTGAGGCATTGTGTGCATTATAATACATTTAAAGTGAAAGCTAGGAGTAATCCTAGAATACAGAAGATGTATACGCATGAGTACGATAATTACAGGAGGTAATCATGGGACTCGATATCGAAAAGAACTACAGTTCCGCAGTAACACACAATGCAGGTAAGCTAGATATAACAGATCTGGCTCTGGAGATTGATGTAGCTGATATAGACCAGTACCCTAACGAGCAGTACGCTCTTTTAAGAAAACGTGGCTTGGGTACATCAGACTCATCTATTCTGCTCGGCGTAAACCCGTACACATCCTACGCAGAGCTCATTCAGGAAAAATGTAGAAGCTTTCTTACTCCTGAAGAAAAAGCTGTAGGAGACAAAGCTGCTGTTAAGAAAGGCAGAGATCTCGAACCTATCATAATCGAGAAACACTCTAAGATACTCGGTACGAGAATCATTAAACCAACGGATATGTACAAGCATAAAGAATATCCTTGGGTAAAATTCAACTTCGACGGTGTCATAGATAAAGTATCTCTGCCCAGTGGAAAAATGCAGTACATTCCTGATGAGATCAAAGTAGTTACCATGTACGGTCAAAAGCATTATGATCCTACTAAAGCGTACTATAGAGAATCTCAGGGATTTAAAGAAATCCCAGAAAACTACGGTGTAACAAACAACAGCATCGAAACCAAAGCGGCTATGTACGGTATTCCTGCATACTATTACACTCAGCTTCAGCAGCAGATCTTCGGACTCGATGCGCCCTTTGGTTATCTGACCGTAATGTTTGATACGCTCTGGGAAGTAATAAGTTTCTTTGTATGGAGAGACGATGCAACCATACAGCAGTTACTCATTAACAGTTACAAAGCCTGGAATCAAATCTGTGCCAAAACAGGTGATGAAAATTACGCAGATACTTCAGGTCTAATAAAAAAGTTCAAGGGAGAGGCTTAATGCCTCTCCCTTTTTTGTTTAGAACAGATGCAGATTTGCAATACCTAAGCGTAGCCTGAGTAGATCTGAAGAACCTCTAAGATATTTACGGAAGCCTCGGTTATACTTGTACTTATTATAAGTGCTTGCCCTGCTATAGTTTCTACTCCCGCTCGGTTTACTATATCTCGTTATCTTAGATTCATCAGACTTAGTAAAGCTCGGACGAGGAATATAACTATTGGAATCGACTCTATAAAAACTTCTCGTGCTATCGTAAGCAGCTTCTGAAGATTCATAGATATTATCATTCCAACGCTTGGTAGCACTAAAGATTCCAGGGAACCACTTACCTACGAACTGCATTGCCTCAGAATTATTTTTAAGTCTTTCTTCATTACGCTTGGACGTAGCTGAATCACTGAAGAATCTGGTATATATAGAACCTATTAACGGATATATTGTAGGATCGGATACCCAGTTCTTCATTACATTCTTAAAATGATTCTCTGCAGCAATAGCATCTAGAGTAGCCCCGTAACTAAGCAATCCTTCAGCTTGTTCTTTAGTGACCAAAGTATCAAGAACAAGATCACTCTCAGGAATGATTGTCTTCTTACCTTCAATAAGAGCCATGTAAAGCAGAGGCTGATTAATCTGAAGCCAGTTATCTTTATTAAGGTATTCGAGATACTTTGTATCAGCTCGAACTTCATCTAAAGACTTACCTTTGTACTTACCCCAAGGCATTACATCTGGGATATTGTTTAGACCGTTAGCTACAAAGATATCTACTAGATCCTTATACTGTTCTCTAAACCAGTCCTGAGACAGCATATACTGACAGTATTCAGGATGCTCCAGCATGATCTCTCGAATAGGTGCTCCAGCATACTTACCCCAGTACATGAGCCTATCAGTCTTATCCATGTTCTGCATCATTAACTTCCATACGTTAGGATAATTCTTAGGAAGTTTTTCTTTACCGAACTCAGACAACATTAACTGCTGCATGTACAAAGGATCTTTAAGCATCTCTTCTACAGGAAGTCCTCTATATTTCCCAAAAGGAACTTTAGTTACTTTCTCTTCTATAGTGTATTCATCTATAGTAGATGTAATTAAGTTCTTTAAAGGAGCAATCAGATTTCCTAAGGTATTGCTATTGTTAAGGTATGTGCTGAGACCATACGCAGTGCTGTAACGGTTCCAACCAGACATCGCTGCCATAGCAGGATTTATAGGCTCCAGCAATAAATTAAAGGCATCCATATAAGACGGATTAACTTTAAGTACGACATTATCGTCGATTAAAATATTACCTCTCATCATATGATACAGCATGGACCGTTCCATAGTAGCATTCTCATAATCTATATCATATGCGTTCTGCTGAGCACCTATTATGTCATCCAGTATTCTTACAAGAGCGGGATTCTTTTCTATTGCAGACATCCAAAACTCAAAGTTCATCTTTGAGAAGTTAAAGAACGGTATGAAATATTCTATAACTTTCATAGCGTCAGATTTGATATTATAGTCAAACTGAACATCGCTAATAGATTTAAATATTTGGGTTTTAGTATAACCTGCATTTTCCATCATGAGATACTGACCAAGCCTATTTATCTTTTCAGTATAAGCCATACCTGCCATCATTTTTTCAGAAACAAACTTAACAAAGTTTCTATTCTGATGTATTGATTTAGAACGCTTATACTTAATAAGACTTGTGGCTTCACCTGCAGAAGGACCATCTTCAAAGAACCCCCAGATCTTTAAGAAAGTATCTACATCCTTAATATAATGATTCTTTGCTACGAAAGCTTTACCATCAGGACTATTGAACCATTTCTTAAAGCCTGTATAAGAAAGCGCTATCTCCGTATCTGACTTGAACATCCTAGCAAGAATATCATCGAACTCCTTATAAGTCCAAGTAGCCTGATGCATATACTTCATGGTCTCTATAGGACGACCTGAATTAACCATGACCTTAAAAGGAGAGTCAATAGCATTTCTAAAGACCGTACCCATATTTGTACCAAGATATCCCAGTTTGTACATATATACAATCATTCTAGGAATCTTAGTAAACCATCTCTGAGCAGCAGAAGCATTATTGATTACATTAAAGGAACTCGAATATACATCATAAGGAAGTATAACTGCATTTAACTGTCTAGCCTTAGCTACATCTTTTGCGGTCTCTATAGGAATCTGTATGGCTCTGAAGCCTTGCTTAGATTTATGTTCCGTAAGCGCAGCCACTATGAACGTGCCATCACTATTCCTAAAGGCTCTAGCGATTTCTTCATCAGCTTTATCGCCATAGCGTCTTATGACTTCACCGAACACACCATTTTCATCGAAGTGCATACCCCACTCTTTATTAAAGTACAGATCTCTATACAACAGTGTATCCGTCGTTCTACGAACAGCATAGTTATACTGATCCAGTAAGTGAGTTATTATATTAGGATTACTTAAAAAAGTAGGTTCAGGAACATCATCTAAAGCCTTAAAAGAAAGTAAGCCAGTGCTGTTAAATCTGGGAACATTGAAGTAACCAGAGCTATACAGAAGTTCAGGGGTAACCACCCAGTCGTTCGGAACTGCGAATCTAGCATGGTCCAAGAACCATCTATAAGAACCTTGTGTAAAAGGTCTATAGAACATACCCTGGGTATTAACACCGGCACCGGCTGAGAAGTAAAGAGAATTTAATCTGGCTCGATCAAGAATATCAAAGAACTCTTGAACATCGACATCATCCTCATACAGTGCAGGTCTGGGTAGTTTAGCTATATGAGTATCGCTACCTAAAGTAAACGCAGGCTTGGTATACTGTTTCCCTAAGAAAGTAGCTTTATAGACATCGCCCGTAAAATCAAGACTAATATCTTTAGCGTTACCCTTTAGGTACAGAATATACTCCTTAGCTACCGAATCCTTAGCAATGCCAATACCAATCTCATTAAGCTCTTCAGCGTGCTTTAAAAATTCAGATTTAGGAAGAGCTGTCTTAGTATCGATCTTAAAGGGATTACTCTCGATGGACATGGACACTCGCATAAAAGGAGACTCGAACAGAAGATGACTTATCAGATATTCCTTTGCAGCTTCTGTAAGTTTACCGTCAGGGCCTACTTCAAGACTCTTTGCTAAGAAATCATCTGCGATCATTTTACGAACTGCTTGTTCAGAACGTTCTACTGTTCTAAGAATATGTACTCTATCAGGACGTTTCTTTAACCAAGCTATTCCTTTTTCTAACTCCGCAACTGCTTGTCTAGCAGCATAGTCATTAGCACCACCAGGAATATTCCAGTTTCTAAAAGCCGCTAAATGATCTAAGACATCCTCAGCTTCTTTGAGTTTTGTAAGACGATATATAATAGTTTGTTCAGGAGTAAAATGTTTAAGAACACTTTCAGGAATCGTCTTATCTCCTAAGTTCTTCATAGCAAGCTTAAAAGCCGCAGTAGGATCTTTAAGACCATCAAGACCAAGCTTAATAGGATCTACACCTGAAACGTTTGTTTCAGGAAGTTCTTTTAACCAAGCTCTCCATCTTGGGTCATAGTTTATTGATTTCCAATAAGCAAAACGTAGTGCATCATTTGGCATGGCATCGAAGTCTAGCCATTTCCACCATGTACCAGAAGGGCCTACTTGCTGCATGAGCTTTAAGGTATTTAACAGATCTTCAGAATTTTCAAAGAGTAAACCATCTCCTATAACATGCCGAAGATTACCGAGTCTACCTTCATCCAGCATATCGTGAGCACGTTTTGCTCCTTTATAAGCTGTCTCCCAAAACTGAGGAGTCTTAGGAGTATCTGCTAAAAAATCTTTTGCTATTTTTTCTCTGTACACCCACTTGATGCCATATCCCGAAGTTTCTCCAGAATCTCTGATGACATTGTACAGGCTGGTAGGAAGAACTCCATTATGTTCTTTCAGCCAAGCTTCTTTAAAAGATTCAGGGACTTCAGAACCTTTGACATAACTCGGGTCTAACTCCCAAAGTCTTTGCCAGGTTCTAGCCAGTTTAGCCTGAGACTCTGAACCGTACTTGGCATAACGAATTTTATCTGCTTCAGAAAGTTCCTCACTTACGAAGTCTCGGATATAAATACCATTATCATATTTATACTTTCCACGACGCATATCAAACATGGCATTAAAGACATCTTGATTTGCGTCTTTATTTTTTGCACCTGTAAGTGTATCATCCAATCTTTTAAAGAAATCAAGATAAGCTACGAGACCTTCAGCTTTTTCCTGGGTATCTTTAGGGGATAATTTTGTACCCAGAGAATAATCTCCAACATATTCTTCAAGACTTTTAATAGCCTCTTTTACGCTCTGTTGAAGAAGACCAGGCTGGATACTTCTGATACTAGTAATACCTTCAAGAGTCTCTCCCATCTTTGCACAGTATGCTTGCAACACTTCTATTTGTTTAGCTGAAAGAACGACCATGCCCTCTTTCTTAGCTATCAAAACCTGAGCATCTACAGAATTATTAAATAAATCATTTTGAAATTTTTCAACAGTAAAACCATCTCTAAATTTCTGAATAAGAGGATGTATTTGTTCTGGATCTATTGCTCCCGATTTTGTTCTAAGAGTTTGTTCATACTGTATATTTCTTAAACGATCTAAGATAAACTTATTATCGAAGGTCTTATTGTTAGCACCTATAATCTTAGAGGAACCCTCTAGATATGTCAGAGCATCCATTAAGAGCTGAGTTTCTGTATACCTCTCTGCTTCAGACTGAGCGCTATAGAAGATCTTCTTATACAGCTCCACAAGTTCTTCCTCAGACATAGCAGCAATCTCAGCACTTGATTTCCCATCACTCTTAGCTACTGTCCTAAGCACTTCCAGATCAGGTGCCTGAGTAAACTCTTCGGGCATGTACTTGACTCTAAGATTAAGCGATTCATCTACGCCCCAGGTTTTACCTGCAAACTGTAACAACTCACCAGTACGGCCTGAGAACATAGTAGTCTCAGTATCTATAATACGAACCGCAGAACCTTTAGCGAGGTTATCGAAAGCTGCTGCATCTTCAGGACTCATAGCTCTCAGAACGGCCTCTGTGAAATAAGCATCAGCTAAAGCATCGTGTGCCCCAGTTACTTTAAGTTCAGGATGTTCCTCAAAGACTTTTATAAGAGCTGCTCGAGCTTTTTGATCTCGTACAGATAAAGTAGTAGCATCAAAAGCATCATCTATGAAATCTTCCTTAAAGCCCTCATCTACACCTATTAGGATGTTTCTGAAGTGATCCAAGGATACAGGCTGTGTACGGGTGCTCATAGTAAGGTTAGCTTCCACTCTGTGTATAAATGCTGCAATAGTATCAGCGTTCTCAGAAATTTGTCTAGGAGAAATATGATACATATTTTCAAGCGCATTCATAGTCGCTTGGAAAACCAAAGTCTCGTTTCCAGTATTTATAAGGGCAGTCTGTAACCAGTTATCTACGAGCTGATATCTATGAAGCTTATCAAAGAAATCATAGACATCCACAACAGTATCAGCTACATCAGAGAGTTGCTGTACGGATCTGAAAGACTCGATAGTCTGTTTATTAAAGAGCGTATGAGAAACAGTACTTTGGTCTGCAATCTCTTTTGCTATTTCCATAAATCCAGGGTCATACAGCATAGACATTGTCCGACTGGTACGAGCTGGAATAATACGAGCTATATCTATACCAGGATCTGTAGTAAAATACTTAACGCCTGCACTATCCCCTCGTAGACCATCTGATAACTTAGTAAGCTCAGCAAGTACATCCTGAACAGAATCTCCAGAGCCTTTTGTAAGTGCTGAAGAAATTAAGTCTTTCACATCAGGGAGAGGAAGAGTACTCGCTTTTTTATTAAGTACTCTTAATGCTTCAGAATTATCTATAGCTCTAGTAGTAGTTACAGCAGACGAACCATAATCAAGGATATGCTTATCATCTAAAAATTTTGGATCTGCCTTAACTCGAGCATAAAAATCCGAAGGAGATATCGTGCTGGGATAAACCATACCTGTGGGTTTTTTAGGCTCAGTAGGTTTTACAGGAACTTCAAACTTTCTAGGAGTTAATAGCTCTTCTCTATACTTATTTTTCATAGGCTCGTTTGAATACCAGCCATGATTTTTTATATAGTCCTGTTTAAGAGCATCTGAAAAATTAGAACGAGCAATAGAAGGATATGGCCCCATAGCCTTATTGATAATTTCTTCTATTTCTTTATCAAGTGCTATTTGTCTCTTAAAAAACCTTTCACTAAATTCTATAGCCTCTGGAGAAAAATAATCGCCGTTATAGAATTTATCAATTAGTTCATTATATCTCTTCTTTCTAGGAGTTAATGCAGGTACTTTAGAAAATTCTTCTTTTAAAGCTTCTATTCTTTTTCTTTCAGCGGCTTCATTATCACGCCATACCTTCAGTGCTTCTTCATAGTCCTTTAAGGAATCGTCATATTCTTTAAGTTTTGCCTGATATTCTGTCCATTCTTTTTTAGACATATATTTAAAAGGACTATCAACACCTTTTATGACTTCTTCAAATTCAGGAAGGTCATAGCTCTGTCTAAGAAAAGCTTCATCTACAGCATCGAGAATATGCTCCTCGTCATCATAGATCAACCTGGACATTATTTCACTGTCAGAATACTCGGAACTTTTCAGGACTCTACCAGAAACCTCTACACCTTCACGAGCATCTTCTATGAATAACGCATTACTCTGCCATTCTTTAATAGCCTGTATTTTTATATCGAGAGCCGTAGCTAAATCTGAACAGAACTCATTGACCGCTTCTGCATTATAAGTACCATCAGGATTCTTGATAAGCGTTAACTTCTGTCTAAGAGATTCATTAACACTATCGATATATTTATCAGAATCTATAATCTTCTGAATAGTATCCTCTAGAACTTTACCGCGCTGTGCTAAGGTATCTTCTAAAGAAACATCAAGATTAATTTTATATTTATCTATGACTCTACCTATGAAGGTCTGATATTCCTGCATACCTTTACCGAGAGCAGCGAACCTATCGTTCATCTCTTTGAAAGAAGTCACATACATAGTATGCTCATCTGCTAAAGTTTTATAGAAATCGCTTGCATCGAACATCGCCTGTTCAAGTTTGTCAATGTCCAGATTACGCAGGATTTTTACTTTGTCTCCACCAGCTCCTAACAGTTCTCTAACCTGTTTAAGATAATCAATAGCTTCATTGCTTATCTTAACACCTTTAGCAGCAGCTAATGTTTCAGCGTTATCTATAAGTTTTCTTATAGTCCCGTTTAAAAAGCCATTGACTTCTGTAAAATATTCTGTAACATCTACAGGGACATAACCGTGACTATTTAAAAAAGCTGGGGTATTATTCTTTACGGTAACGTACACAGGTACATCAGCATTGATATATCTATAAAGATTATCCTGCTGTAATACTTCCGTGCTACTGCGAAGAGGATCAAGCATTTTTATAGAACGATAAGTAACTTCTTTACCGTCTACGTTTTTAATGAGAGTATTAGCGTCATTACTAAAAAAGCTTATGATATCTTCCGCAGACTTAGAAGTAGCTTTATAAGCTGCTTCAACAGCAACGTGTTTAGAATACAGCTTTGCTATATCATCAACTACTTCAAGAAGATCTGTAAGTTCTGAAAGAGATCCTTTAAGAGTAGGAGTTTCTTCCAAGACCTCTTTAAAGAACTTACTCAGAGAGCCAGGGTCTGTTACTTTACCATTGGTAGCCAATGACAAAGCTTCGGATATTCTGGCATATAAAGTCGTAAGGTCTTTTTCGAGCGTCAGGTCAGTATTCCTTAAAATACCTAAAGTAGCTTCATAAGCTCCAAGAGCTTGTCTGGTATTGCTTATAGCCATCTCCTCGAAAACGGAGTAAAGATCATCAGGAATTTCTTGACCTGCCATTTTAAGTTCAGTGACTCTTTTGTTGAAATTATCTTCAGCTTCTTTCATAGCATCAAGAGTAATTTCATACATTCCTCTTTTAAGAGGATCTTTTTTTGCAGCAGCAGTAGCCAGAGAAGACTGTATATATTTAGCTGCAGACTTAAAGACTCTTTTAACACCCTTGCCCATAGGATACAAAAAGGGCATAGATGCTGTACGCACTATAGTTGTGTCTATCTTATCAAACACATCTATAGCGTTATACATAGGCTTAAAGTGCTCTAAAGAATCTATGATAGCTATATTCATTTTATGCGTAGCAGCACTATCGCCTACTTCTAAGAGATTAGCTACAGCCGTGATGTATTTACTTTTAGCTTTACTAAAATTTTCAATCGTATTAGATTTTGCGAAGCTTTCCCAGGCATTACTTAATATATTTCTAAAAGCATTGCCATCATTATGCATGTATGCATTTATAATAGGTTTCTTGAACCTATTAAAAAATGCTACAAATTCATCTGCATTTTTTAATCCAGCTGAAGTAGCTAATTCTGACCCGATCTTTGTAACGCCTTTAGCTGCACCTAATCCAGCGTCAATGCTCAGATCCGCTACTGCTTTAGTTCCAAGCGTGAGCCAATTTATAGGATCAGAAACAACTTCAAGAAGTATATTAGGTATTAGGTCTTTACCGACCGAATTAGGATCAAGGTCATAGTCAAACTGATACCGGCCTTGTACACCATAGCCATAGGCCAATTTAAGACGGTCTACCCAAGTAGAGTTTTCTTTAGTTAAGCCGTACTCAGAAGAAGCCGTCGTGATGTTAGGACTAACAACTGCCTTTACTCCATTAGCCAAAACATCTACAGTCTCACCTAAGTTCACAAGATTGTTTAAAGCGAAAGCCAAAACATCACCATGAACTAAAGGTTTCCAGAGGAGTTGATCCATAAGATCAACTCCTCCTCTAAACGCTGTTTTAAGAAAGCTACCGTTATTTTCAAGAGGATCTATGGCTTTAAGAATAACGTCCAAGACGGAGTTAACCTGGTCCTGATTATATGTATCTGAGTACAGCGTAGATTTATCATCAAGACGCTGTGCCCATTTCCTAACAGGCGTAACAATCTTATCGGGTAAGTCTAAACCTAAGAGACGATTATCCGATAAAGCATTATTAAACTTCATTAACGCTGCAGAATTGTACGTTTCTCCAGTATAGAAGTTAACATTATCTGCGAAACCAGGAACGCCCTTATTACCTATGCTAGGATTTATAGTAGGTCTTTTATTACCACCTATATTGCCTAAGCCAGGATTCAAGGGGTTACGACCGGCCCCAGCGCCTATATTACCTAAACCAGGATTTAAAGCCATAGTTAATCTCCTTTATACAAGGTAGGACTGCATACGTCTCAAGCCTCCGTTGTTAACCTGTGCAGCAGCACTACCATAATTATACTGAGCCAACACTTCACCAAGTGCCGTCACCATCGGACTTGCATAACCCTGAAGCTCAGATGCAGTATCATTACCTGCCGTAGCTCTCTTACCAGCAAGCTGAGTAAGGAACGAAGCAAGATTATCATTGACGAGCTTCCTGAGATTTTCAGAGTTCTCTTTACTTGCAGCCTGTACAGCCTGAACATCAGAAGCAGCCTGAGCACCACGAGATGCACCAGAGGTAAGACCCGAAGCACGGTTCGCTCTGAGGGCTGCAACAAGGTTAGCCAGTGTATTAGCTGCCTGATCCTGATAAGTACGTTCTACAGAAGGAAGAACATTTCCTTTATAGACCTGTTCTGCAGCGGCTATATCAGCCAGTCTCTTATCAAGACGCTTATTGTAATCATAGTCATAGCCAGTCGGAAGCATCCTGTTCAGGATCATCCGAGCAGCATAATCGCCTACTTCAGGCATAGAGTACAGGGTATCAGTTGTTTCAGGGTTTCCACCTGCGGGCATATTACCACCTCCGTTGCCGCCTCCACCTGAACCACCAGAGCCACCAGAGCCACCAGAGCCAGTGCCATCAGGCTTTTCAGGCGTTGTAGTATCCTGATTATTTAACGCATTTACTGCAGCCAAGACCTGCAGATTATTCATCCCTGATGCACTTGTGGGATCTGCTAAGAGCTCTGCAGCAAGCTGTGCAGGAGTCTTAGAACCTTCTACTAAATTAAGAGTTCCCCACATATGCCGTGATTCGGAACCATCTGGATTTGTTATCATGAACGGCTTATATGTTACAGGATTATTTGGATCTACAATAGGAGTATAAGCCTGAGTAAGAATTGCATTCAGAAGTTCAGGATTACTCTCAAGCATAGCACCCATTTCATCGCCGGCGAGTATATGGCTTGCATACATATCCGCTACGTCCCTTTCTGAATAAAGACCATAGCCTCCAGCAGACGGATCTCGTGCTAGCTGTTCCATTGTAGGCCCTGCCCCAGAGAAGTTACCAGAGGCATCCATGCCTTGCAATACAGTTCTTGTCAAGGGATTATTAAGAAGCCACAGATATGTGTTCGTATCTACTGGGTTCCCGTCTGCGTCAAATGCTTCCGGAGAACCCTTCCAGAAATTAGGATCATCCTTAGCTAATTCTCCGTAGTTACGATTATAATAGTCATCCCCATTGTCTGCATATTTACGCTGCAAATAAGCATTATAGTCTTCTTTAGAAGTGCCATAGGGAATACTAACCTGTTTACCAGTAGTGTCTAGTTTAACTACAGGAGCTATAAGCCCCTGATTGACCATATCTACATACTCATCATAATCCTTAGCGATATAATCAGGAGACTGCTTACGTTTAGTAGCATAAGCTTCCTTAGCCTGCTTTTTCTGTTCTAAATCTACAATAAGATCTTTGTTAAGTATAGGCATAGCTGGTCCAGAGTATGTACCAAACGTATAAGCGTCTATAGCTTCTTTAGATGCCTGATAATTAGGATCTGGAGAAGAAACGTCTGTGTTAGGTTTATTAGGAACTGCTGGATTAGATTCTTTTCTTACAGGATTTGCACCTGAAGAACCTGCTGGAATAGGTGTACCCTGCTTGTTAATATTATTTAAAACATTAGTTAAAGACCAAGGAGAACTATTTGGCTCCATAGGGTTAGGCCAATAAACTCCTGTGTTAGGCTTATCAGAACCTCTTCTTACAGGGCCTGCGCCTGAAGAACCAGCTGAAGTAGGTTTGTTAGGATTATTTAAAGCACCAGTTAGAGACCAAGGAGTACTATTTGGATCCATAGGATTAGGCCAATGAACTCTTGTACTGGGCTTATTAGTATTAGTTCTTACAGAACCTTTTGAGTTTGCTGCATTAGCATTATTATTAACTCTAGAGGGAGCTGCACTGACTCTATTAGATCCTGCTCCGGGGGAACCTAGTGCCGAAGCTATTTTACTAAAGATACCCATATTAACTTTCCTCCTTTCTGAAAAAGGGGAGAGCTGTGTGAACTCTCCCCTTCTATTTTAATTTGACTCAGTCACCGTAATTGTCAGCTTATCAGGGTCTCTACCCTTCATAGCCAGCATATTACGGAGTACTCTGCCTGCATTTTCAAACATAGTACTAAGCTGTTCTTTCTCAACATCAGTGAGTCCTTTGATATTGAGCGTTACGGGTACGTTTTTCATTACTTCTGCTCCTTATTGTACTGTGCGGTGCTGATACCGATAAGAGCACCCAGCAGGGTACAGACTGCGGTAGCGATCTGAGAAACTGCAGCAGGGTCCCACCAACCGAAGATAGGAGCCACGGTAGAATAGAACGTAGCTACAGCAGGAATGCAGATAAGAGCAATCCATTTGAGAATGTCATAAACTTTATTGGGCAGCATCATGTAGACCTTTCCTTTCTGTTTAGAATATACTCTAGTTTATCATCTATTGTCTGTAGATGAGCTTGTATCACGGGGATTGTCTCATGATACAGTTTTGCATAATTATTGTGCTCTTTGAGCTGACTGTCGATGTATTTTAGCTTTACATCCAAGGCAGCATCTTTTACATCCATCTTTTTATCCATTTCATCAGTCTGTTTCTTATTAGCAGCATATACTGTAATAACAGTCCCGAGTATGGGTAATCCGGCTGTAATCAGAGCAACTACGATACTATTGTCCATGGCTACTCCTTTCTATGATCTACCTTAAATATACCCCAAAATATCTGAAAAGTCAATATAATTATAAAAATGGGGGCATTATGTTATATGCCCCCGGTAGAATTATACGAGTTCGCTTAGTTTATCAGCGAGCTCTTTGATTTGTTTTACGATAGCTTTGATCTCTGTATCTACTACAGGGGTATTATCTGAAGGATAGAAAGTCATATATTCCCGTGCTGCATTATATCGAGCGTCTATATTGTTCACGGCAGGACGTTCATACTCTTTACAGATACGCTCAGTAGCTTTGTACAGATCATCAGTCTCACAGAGATAATACCACAGAGCCTTATATTCTGTCTGAAGTTCATAGACTGCGAATGCTGTCTGCATATCTTCAGCTCCAACACTGACTCCCCAGTTTCGCGCAAACTGACGAAGATCTGCTTTTCTTACGGGATGGGTCCATTGACATAGCCCATAACCTACACCATCATTTATACATTGTTCAGGATTTGAGTCAAAGAGACTTGTGTACTGAGCATCTGTGAGATTTGTCATGCCTCGCTGGGCAATATTAGGTTTGAGACTACTCTCGCACTGCATATTGCCCAGCATTGCACAAGCACCCTCATGAGTCATACCAGCTTTACGGAGATCATCGTAAATTGTCTGTGCGCTCATTTAGTCCTCCTTAGCAACCTCTCTTGCCTTTGCCGCCGCCCTTGCCTTTGCCTTTGCACTTTGCCATGTTCTCATCTCCTTTACTTTAAACTTTACTCCACAGGAACGCAGCGGTTCTCGAACTTCTTGTATGCATCGAAGTAAATCTCATTCCTCGCTGCGTTGTATGTTACCTCATAGTACATACCATCAAAGAGGGTAGTAGAGAGGAGCGCCTTGATGTTTCCGAGAATAAATGCGTTCCACACTACGTATACCTCGAAGTCTGGAATCTTATCTGTTTTGTCGCAGTGCTTAGCTGTATAGTCTGCAACATACGCTTTTGCTTTTTCAATGAATTTTTCGTTTGACATTGTTTTCCTCCTTATGGCACTGTCATAAATCTTGAGAGCAGCCACTCTGTCGGGGCTACGCTCTCGCGGGCATCTTCCGTCAGCAAGCCACTGTCGGTCTTCTCGTCGTCCATCATGTTACCTCCACGAAATAGTGACCAACCAATTCATGGGGAAGATACTGCAATACCACAGTACCACCGGACGGCTCTCCGGTGCGCTGACAAAGATAAGTTTTTCCGTCCTCTGGGTCTTTGTAATAAAGCCCGTAGGTGTACTCCATACCTCTTGCCGCATCAATCGGATCATCGATAGCGCCGGTCTGTCCCTTACTCACAACCGCCCAAAGAGCTGGAGTGACATCAGGTGTCCAGTCTGCCTGTGTGGTATGCCCCTGCCCGTCCCGGACTTTATAAAGCTTCTGTGTCGGCGCGTAATAACGTCTATCACCGGGCTTTACATACTCGCCCTTTTTCCATATTTTAGAGAGCTGCGGAGCTTCGAGAGCAGTGTTGTCATCCACCTTGTCCATCGCTGTTTCAATGATGGGACGAAGCTTCTGGGCGTTTTCAAGATAGCTCATTCAGTCACCCCCAGTACATTGAGAGCTGCCTGCATGTCCGCAGCCTGTGCCTGTGTTGTTGAGAGCTGCTGCTCAACATACGTTGCCTGTGCTGCGTATGCTTCACTCAAATCCTTCCAGGGGGCGACCATATTCGTGAACACCTCACCATCCTCGCGTGTCCATGTATCACCCTCGGGGACAAAGCGGAAGCTCTCTATCCACTCTGCACACTTTCCGTTAAAAGCATCTGTTTCAATTGCCCTGCGCCCCTCAGCTGCGGAGACGTAACATTTATAGTCGCTGTCTATGTAGATCGTCATATTCTCACCTCATTAAGACAGATACAGTTTAGATATTTCTACTTCCGAGCAGTGGTCACCGTTGACAGTATCACCCAGCCTCACTTCATAACTTCCGGTCAAGGCACTAATATCAAGGCTAACAGTGCCAACCTTCAAAGCTACAGAAGCGTTGCTGACAGTCAAATGGCCTGCTGCATGTTTGGACACGGCAGTGATGGTGTTATATTTAGTCACATCAATTTTTTTCTTGGTGTGTGCATATCCGCTTCTGCTCTTTTGGTCAGTGCCTCCACCGTTCCAGCCCCTACCGGGAAGCCAATAGAGCGTGGTGCCGACGGTCAGATTATCTCCACGCACAGAAGTGTCATTATAACCATAATCAGTTATTGTATATGACCAACCGCCTGTAACACCTGTATTGTCACCGCCGTCAAACAGTATCAGCTCAAATATCAGCGTTACAGTCGTGACCTGTCCCTCGGTGGTGATTGATACCGTTTTGCTCGTGCTCTTGCTGCCCTTGACGGCCTTGACCGTCCACGTCCCAGCAGAGGGGATAACGAACAGCGCTTTACCGGTTGTATCCTTTGCTGTCAGCGTCTTACTGCCATTGGTGCAGGTGCAAGTTGAACCTGAGGGATAGGTAACACCGATGACGGCGTAAGGTTTGCCAGTGCCAATGCCAACAGGTATAATAATCATGTGACCACCTCCACTTCACCGGTTAAAATCCAATAGTCTTTTGCGCCAGAGCTCTTCAGCATCAAAGCAACGGTTGAGAAACGATTCGATATACTTACCGTTGGAGACGCTATCCAGCTATCATTCCCGGGTATCCCTACCTGTACGTTCTCGCCAAAAGAAATCTTGACTGGGTTACTTTCGGGTCGTGCGACGATTAGTATAGTCCCAATCGGGAATGCATGTGATACTTCATAGGTGAGATTGACGGTTTTTTCTGCGTTGTCCCCGGATACGAAACTATTCATTATGGTCATTCCGATGTCATCGGCGGCAATTGTGTAAGAATTTCCAGAGAAGAATTTAAATGGGCTAACTAATGCATCCTGCGCCAGCTTGGCACGAGTAACTGCACCATCAGCGATTTTAGCACCTGACACAGAACCATTAGCGATGCTATCGTTTATAACAGCACTACTTGCAATTTTTGCTGAAGTAACTGCACCGTTATTGAGCTTTTCCGTAGTAACGGAAAGATCTTCAAGAGCGCTTGCTGGTACACTCTGAGAACTATAGCTAATCCAGGAACTATCTATATCTCCTTCTGTAAAAGTCAAGGTATTGATGTCATGCCCATGCCCTACATCCGATTTAGCATTGAACTTCTGAATAAGATCTTGCTGTTTTGTTATGTCTCCCATGATGTTTCCCCAAGGGACTGTACCACTCTCTGTTGAAGGATAAGTCCACAGGGATCCATCAGGGGCCTTACCGACAGGCTGAGTCATAACTCCTTCAAGGTAGGGCTGAAATCCATCGAGTTCAGCCTGTACCTTATGGACCCAGCCTTCTTCTTTATTAAAGAAATAATCGTAGAGCTGTTCTAGATAATTTTCACTATGATTGCCCTGAGTAACGATCAACTTCCAGAGGCTGTTCCACTCTGTGTGTTCAACAACATCCTGAGAACGTTTTTCACCAGGGAGTTCCATAATCATTTTTATGAAATCCATACTACCTCCTTATCTTGAGTACAAAGCTCTGAATACCCAAGAATATCCTATCATTTCATAGTTCTCTTCAGAACGAGACATGAGCTTAAATCTGGGTGTATATCCTTTACCAGATACTTTAAATCTAGCCTTTATAAAAGCTATCTCAGGGAATCTGGAATAGTCCAGTGTCCACATATTGGTATCCTGTGCATCCTTTCCTAAGAACGTACTACCGACTACATCCAGGTTTTCTATAGGAGTGCGAGCTATATAAATGAGTCCAAAATTAGGATCATTTGGGTCAATTATATGCTCTAGGTCATATTTATAATAACCTTTTCTGGTCTCACCGTCAAGTATAAATTCTGTCAAGAACGTAACTTTATGAGCTCCTATATTGTTAAACTTAAACTGAAGTTCTCTACAGCGTTTTTTGTAATCAGTTATAATATTTCTGTAACCACAGTCCAATAAGGTCCAGTTTTTAAAAATATGCTGATTTTCAAAAGCAGCCATAATTTTACCATTATCAGCCGTACCAGTAGTAATAGCACAGTTTCTAGGAATGTAGAAATCCTTAATCTGTTTTTCAGAACACCCTATAAGCTGTACACCGAGAACATTTTTACCATCCAGAACACAATGCATAGGTGCATACATATCACTGCTCTTAGTTGCGTCCTGTCTGACAGGTCTGTAGATTTCTTCAGACTCATAAGTATAGAATCTCCAGTATCTATCTACAGTATTGTAGAGAAGCACAAGATTTAAGAGTAGCCCAGAATCTGTAACAAATGTATAGACATTATGTACATCTTCATAATTCAAGAAGTTATAATGTGCTGCCAGCTCTAGAGATCCATTGTATTCATACAACGTTTCAAAAAGCTCTGCAACATTTGTGGGGAAATTATCCAGGAACTTCTCTATATTCCGAGATACAGGAGCTATAGCAAGTTCATTCTGAAGAGATAGAGTCTTTGGGACGACCATGTAGTAATAGTCACCAGATTTAAAGAACACCATATTTTTGACTATCTGTATAGTATTCGTATCGAACTCGGTGAAATTAAGGTCTCCCTGAATAATCTGCTTTGTCCAGGTTCCCTCATTATTAAGCGTTAGTTTATACAAAGCGCTTCTAGTGAACACCAGCATATTCTCATTGAACGCTGCACAGTGCATTATAGGTTCATCGAAAATATCTATGTTGTTCGGGTAAGGGAAATAGGTAGGCTCGTTTATATCTGAAGCAAACAGAACTGTGGGATCTTCAGACAAACCGTAAAGCCAAATTCTGCTTTTCCAGAACAACATACCTGTAGCCTTGCTAAGATCATAGTTCTTGAGATCTTTATTAGCCGTAGACGTTGAAGGAGTTTTTGAATAAACTAAGCTCATAGATACATGAGACTCAGCTTCATCAGAGAACTGTTCCTTGTACTCTATAGTAATCGTGAGTGTGCTACCTGCTTTAAGCCCTCCTGTAACATCTGAAAACGTGATACCATAGGTGTTCAGAGCTACAGGTTTACCAAGATACTTCCATACGAGACCGTCGTAAGAAAACGTGTACTTACCCGCTTCAGTGAGAATCTCTTTCATTGTCTCAGAGTTTATAATAACGCTTGCGTTTGCTACGGAAGAACTATAGCTTATTACGGGTTCTTTGTCCCATTTAAACGCCTGCACTCTGATAACGAGAGACTCCAAAGGACTTGCAAAAGCAAGAACTTTAAGCTCAGTCGGAACTTCATCGGAGTTCTTGAAGATATACTCTTCTTCCTCGATAGTAGTCCATACTGTACCATTTATATTACGATAATCCCACTTGATCTTATATCTCGTATCTTTCTGTACATTGTAGAAGCACCGCATCTGGTAAGGCGTATTAAGAACCGGCTCTGAGATAAGCTTTCCAGCGTCATCGTACAGCATTATACCCTGAAGCTTAATATCGCCTTCTTCAAAAGAATCCTTAAAGACATATGGATCTTCAAGAAGCATATTAAAGCCAGACGAGATAGCTTCAGATGCTTTTACATCTCGGGGCTGCATAGCTTCCGTATAATATGTTTTAACGATATCTTCAGTAGCAACCTGATAACGTGTTCTAATGAGTTCTCCATGACTGTTGAAATTATAATAGTTATTATTCCACGCAAAGCATCCTATCGCTTTGGCGGCTCTTGAGTTATCCAGAGCGTAACCATTACCAACTGCATCAGCAGGGATATAGTACATACTTCCAGGAGTTTCATGTTTGGCAGTTCCGAAAGAAATATTGGGCCCTGTAACAGCATTGCGTGTGACAGTAATTGTATCATTATCTTTTACCTGCTCTGTAGAATCTGTAAAAATAATGCCTTCTTCAGCGAGATTTACGGGATTATTATTATATCTCCAAGATGTTGGCAAGGAGCTCGTAATAGTTATTTTATCTCCGTCACGCAGCTTCTCATTTGGATCAATGACTTCTATACCGTACTCAGCAGCTTTGATGTAGTCCCCGTTATACAGCCAAGTATTAGCTGTAACAGACCTTATATTGATGGAATCTCCGTCTTTAAGAGGAGTCGATCCAACCGTAAAGGTAATGCCGTACTCAGCAAGATTGACATAGTTGTCATTAAGCTGCCACATATTCTTGGATTCAGTAGTAATCTTGATAGTAGCATTATTTTCAAGCTTACCCATAGGATCCTTAAATAAGATCCCGTAATCTCGCAGAGAGACGAATGAATCTCCGTACTTCCACTTTTTCTCGGTAGAATTATAAGTGAAAGTCTTTTCTCCTACTGCTGTAATCTTACGATTATATCTATGTATATCGAGTTCTATAGAAGCTTCTGTAGTAGAGCATACTATAGTCTTAGCCACATTAGTGATATACATAAATGCAGTAATGCCAGCTACGGGCTGCATTATATTATACACTGTACGGTCTACATCAAGAGTTGCTCCCTGAACCGTTGAGGAATATTCTATGGTATTCAGCAGATAAGTGAATATATGCTCTCCAGCAGTTTTTATTTTTTCAAAAAACTTATCCGCATGTACCTTGACCGTAACTCCGAGACCATCCGTTACAGCTTTAGCAGTACCCTTCTTATAGGTATAGGTCTTTGTTCCTACAGCTATCTTATCTTCAAGATAATCGACGGTCGCGTCTTGAGTCGTAGTGCTGACAGTAATGTAAGGATTCTTTGCAGGAATAACCTCTGTAGCCGCGCTCGGAACGATGTAGTACATCGTTCTGGCCTCAAGTCTATAAGAACCCGTCGTAAGAGCTGTAGCGTCTCCTATAGTACTCCAGCGTCCATTTACGAGCTTAGCCTTGTACAGACTGAAAGAAGCGTTGTTTACTGTTATATTTAAAGTAAACGGATGAGCCTTAGTCTTAAAGACCAGACCGCCTTTCCAAGCGGGGTCAAGAGTAAGGGTTCCATTCTCGAACTTGGCATTATAGTCTATCTGTTCAACAGATATAAAGCTATCCTGATACTCTGAAAAAACTCCGTCTTTTATAGAGTCTATTTCATAGCTTATAGGAATAGCGTACATATCCCGAATAGGGATATCATATTCTTTGAGCATATCATAGTGCTGCTCATTATCTTTATTTACAACCCACATTTCCGCAGGGCCTGAATGAAGTCCGATAGTACTTTCAGTACACTCGTTCGCTATATACAGATTATAATGAGTATTGTCTTCTTCGACAGCGTCGAGAGTATGTGTGAGAAGTACATCCTGAGAAAGCTTGGATTTAAGATCAGGCGTCACCAACGGCAGGAAAACGCCTATAGTACGAATACCCTTACGAGGCGTAATTATCCTACCATCATTGAGCATATCATAATTAACGATATATCTATGCTCACCAGATCCCAGAGGAGTCTGCTCGAACTTTATACCCTTAGTAAAATCTTCTTCGGTTGTCTGAATACGCTGCTCACGAGCGTACTTTTTAAAGTATCCACCATTAAATTCAGAGGCCATCGTATCTCACCCACGGTTCTTTCCAGGCTACGTCCCAGAGCCTTACAGCAGAGTAACCATCCTTTTTAAATTCTTCGGGGACATATTCAAGGTAATCCCTAAGCATATAGAAAAGCTGATCCTGATAGTTATACTGGAACATCTGTGCAGTGGGAATACCTTCTTCGTCCATGACGTAGAACTTATATGCTGCACCTTTAATTACTACGTTCCTGATATATTCTTCAGGAAAGAAGTTATAGTCAGGGTACCTGTCAGGGTATGTCTCAGCAGAGAAATCTGAAAATGCAGGGAACTTAGAATCGAGCTGATGGTTAATATCATCTATGACCTGATCCAAAAAAGTTTCAAGTTCCCCATAAGTCAGAAGTTCTCCTGCAAGCTCCTCGTTGATTCTTTTTACGATTTTGCTTATAGTCATAAAAACCTCCAAAATAAAAGAGGGAGAGTTAATACTCTCCCTCCCGTTTAGAACATCTGGAGTTCACCAGGATAACGTTCATGATTTTCGGGAATAGCTGCCATCTTCTTGGCTTTGTTGATGGTAGCATCAATAGCCATGACCCTAGAATCAATCTCATCCGCGAAACTCCTGGGAACCTTGTGAGAGGTCCCATTGATTGGGAAAGCTATTGTTATCCCATTGATAGATATCTGAATAACCTTACCGAGATACGGCTGGTAGAGAGGAGACACAGAACGTGTCACCTTCTCTTCAGCCTTATATTCCTCTACCAGACTTTTTCTGGTAAGATCTGCAGCACGCAGATTAGTTGTAAGTTCCTCTGTGTTAAGAGCGGCTTTCTTAGCCATTGTTAGTCCTCCTTAGATAAGGTTGACCTGAGTGGGAACACAGATGTAGTCTACTACAGCCTCAGTACGGCAGGAGCCGAAACCGACAGAGTTGATCTTGAAACCGATAGACTGACGCTGGTCGATAGGATCCAGTACGCCAGCAGAACCCTTCTGCTTAACATAGACCTTAGCCTGTCCCTCACCAGCCAAACCAGTTCTGACAAGCGCGTCCTTACCGACGACAAGAATGTGCTGAGCTTTGAACTCGGCCCAGTCGTTACCGTTACCCTTATTGGCAGTGCTGAATGCGTCAACATCCCAGACGAGCTGATTGGGAATGTAAGAAGCATCCTGACCAGTACGAGCATCCTTAACCCAAGTGGAAACCTTGGAGACGTAGGTACCGTTGGTATCACCGTTCATGTCATTGGGCATGTTCATGTACTCGTAAGAGCCATCAGACTTCTTGCGGTAGAGACGCTTATTGATGACACCGTTCTTCACGAACTCGGACGAAGTAGGCACACAGAGGGTCTCATAGAACTCCATGTCGAACATGGGAACCAGCTTGCCATTGTCATACATGGTCTTAGTGGTCTGGTTGATCGTCATGTAAGCCTGAACAGTGGGGTCGGAGATCATGTCATAGAAGAACTCGGGGGAGCCAATGACATGGTAACGACCGTTGCGTCTGGGCTTAACAAGCTGCTTCTTCAGGCTCAGGGTAATGAGTCGAAGGTCGGTCATGTTCGGAGTAGAGTCTACGGTGAGAGCCTCGAAGTTTCTAGCGGCATTCGCGTAGTACTTGTTGGCGATACCAAACAGGCACTCACGAGCCAGCATATCGAAGGTCTCCATAGCAACCAGGGAGTACTCCTTGGTATAGTGGGCAATCACAGGGTCAATGACAGCGAAGTCAACCTTATCGGTGAACTCCATGTAACGACCATACTGGAAAGCCTGCATGGTGTACTCCTCGACGGAGCCCTTATCGGACACGGGCGGCATACCCTCAGTGAGGGGAACAGTATGGGCCTGCAGGGGTGCCCAGCGTCTCATCTGCAGCTTGTCAGCCTTATCCTGAATCGGGGTTTCATCCGCGAGTCTGTAGTAAACGTACTGGTCCGCATCGTAGCGGATGGTGTCCAGGAGCTGTTTGGTGTAAAACATCTCCGGATTGATCTTAGACCTACCATTGCCACCCGCTCTGTTAGCGAGTTCGACATAGGTATTGATGTCTGCTGTGGAATTAAGATGCACAGTTCCAGGCATTGTAAGTTTCCTCCATTTTAATTAATTTTAATTGTTATCTGTAAGGCTATTCATAAAAGCATCGAAATCAGCCTGAGTGCTGATCTTCTGCTCCTCCTTATTTTCCTGACCCTGCTTTTGAGCGGGTGCAGATGCGCCGCTTCCTTTGGCAGCACGTTCCTGCTCAGCACGAACAGCAGCGTCTACCTTGTTCTGAATGATTTTGTCAAAGTTCCGACTGATAAATTCTGTAATCAAGTTATTTGCACCAGGAGCAAAAGGATCGTAGTTCTCACTATCCAAAGCCTGGGCAAAAGCCATCAGATCATCATCTGTCGCACCGAACTTATTCTTGATTGTGAGAAAGTCGTTTGAAAGAGCTTTCTCTCGTTCCTGAGCCTGATAACGCGCGTTAACGTCTTCAAGCTGATTGAGCCTCTTCATAATCTCAGGGTCTATGTTATTACGTTTAGCCTGAGCTTCAGTGGCTTTCTGCTGAATCAGTCGGGAAAGCTGGTCAGGGGGCAACTTGGGATCAATCCCAAGAATACTTGCAGTCTGCTGCAAGGTTTTGAGCATAGTGGCATTCTCAGTACGCATTCTTGCAAATGCCTGATTAGCCTGATTTGCTCTACGCTGAGCTGAGGGATCCTGCGCGGGGGGATTCTGATTATTAGATCCACCGTCACCTCCTTCAGAGGGTTCACTGGGTTCATCATTACCAGAGGGTTCCTGCGAGGGATCTTCTGCGGGAGGATCCTGTGCTGGGGGATCCTGCGAGGGTTCTTGCGAAGGTTCCTCTGTCAAGCCAAATGCTGCAGCGAAATCTTCAGGGGTCAAAGATACATCCATATCAACCTATTTCTCCTTTCATAATATAGCGGCGACTATATAGGAGGCAGTACCTACACACAATTAAGGCTGCGGAACCTGGTCCTGCTACGTTAAATATATACTATATGTAATCATTTGTCAACACCCTAAAGTAAGAAAAGAGCCCATAAAGGGCTCTTTCCTACTATAAAAGGAGATTTAAATGGTATCCATACCCGTGCCCATGTCCATCACGGGAGGAACCATTGTTTGCTGTGCATTAGGCATAGGAGCGGGGCCACCCGTCATAGCTTCGGGAGGTCCAGGCATTATGCTTGACGGATCAATAGCTTCTACAGGTTTACCGGCTTGCATCTGCTCCAACTGCTGAGAAACAAGCATAAGGGCATCTTCAGGAGGCACACCCTGTTCAACCAGTGCAGCGTACTGCATGATTGTACTGGAAGCCTGCTTGATCGCGTTAGTGTCTCTCTGGAATCCCATACGCTCAAGGAGCAGTTCCTTAAACGGAATATCCTGAAGCATAAGCCACTCTTCCTCAGTAAGAAGCTGAACAGTATTACCACCTTCAGCGTACTGTCTCTGTTTCTCCATAATAGCGTCAGCCCATGCAGCAACACGCTGTTTATTCTTGGGCAGCTCACTGGATATCTGAATGTCGTAAGAGAACAGAGTCTTGCGATCAATCTTAGGGAAGTCGATCTCGACGACTTCGTAATCTCTTGACATAGGCTTCTTCAGGAAGTACTTACGCTTGGGAGAGAACTCTATCATATACGCAAGGATAATCTTGGTGAGATCCTTGGTATACTTTTCATAATTGACGATCTTAGGAGTGTCAATCATGGTTACACGATTGAGCATTTCCTCAGTACCACCTGTGGTAATGATAGATCCAGTATCTCTGCCCGTGTAGCGCTGGTCCACACCAGAGATGTCCTGAATATTCATCTGCATAGTCTGAATAAGACTATTCATCTGCGGAGATACCTGCGGGAACTGCTGATAATGAACAGCTTTGCTTGCATCCTGGTTAACGACGAAGGTACGGTCTGCCTCAGCACCGTGCCGAGTAAACGCAGGAATATTAAGTCCAGACTGAGCAGATACGAACTTAGGCGGTCTCTGGTTCTTGTACTCTGCGGTCAGCGCCAAAGAGTTCATCATGTTGTACGCTACGTTATTAGCGAACACCTTTGCTGCAGGGGAAATACCCACCATATTTCTGCCGGGGCTATTGCAGTAGAGCAGCGCGAATGGAAATACTGAAGGTTTGATATCTTCCTTACGGTGAAGGATCCAGTTCTGATCCAGGGTATGATACTCGTTGATCTTGCCCTCAGGGGTACGAATCCAGAACTGGAACACATTATAATGATTCTTATCAGAAGCATTCTCATGTGTAGAACCATAGTTCGGAGTTACCTCATCAGAGCCGAGACCTTTGTTGTTCTCAAGGAACTCTTCAAATCTTTCCTTATACTGCGGATTTGAAAGGATCACAGATTTATGGAGTCGGTTCCATGTACAGCACCAACCTGCGGTCTCGAAGTCCGTAGCGAAAGGATCTCGCATGAAACACATCGGGTCGATATTCTGAAGAACTACCTGGCCCTTGCTGGTGAAGTCACCTTTACCTACGAGAGTGTTTTCGAGCCAGCCAACCTGAGTTATACCGAGGTTAAGCAGCGCGGCTCTTTCTCCAGCCTGAAACTGTTTAAATCCTATATCCTGCGTGGACCACAAATTATCGAGAATGATATTGAGCTTGGTGCAGAGTTCTTTATCATCTTCAGACGTAGGTCGTACCTCTGCAGATTTAGCTGTGGTATACAGCGACGCAAGAATGTTATCTTTGACATAGCTGATAAAGTTGGTGTCGGGAAGAATCTGATAAGGAGGGAACTTGGCTCCTATTGCTCTCCACAGGAACCCATTATCAGTATCGTTGAGCATCTGCATACGTCTATGATCGTTGCTGTAGTACTGCTTGCCAAGCTCATAACACTCTTTAAGCTTACCGAGGATTTTGCTGTCATCAGGTTTTTTCTTTTCAGGTTTCTTGTTTTCCGACATCATTTATTTCCTCCGTATAATCTTGTCCTGTCATAAACGAGTTAAGCGTTGCGATACTAGCGAAGAAGTCAGCAGCTTTCTTCTTGTCCTCTTCAAGGAATGCATCTTTATCATCCTGAGGAATAGCTACATCATTCTGCTGTTTAATGATGTAACTGTCAATCAGCTTACGAATACCCCGGATCTCTACAAACATAAAGATAAGCAGGAACAGTATAAGCTGAAGACACACATAAAGAATTATGATTTCCATTTAGTCCTCCTTACAAGGAAATATTTCAAAGCACTTCCCGTAGATCACGCAGGGAGGCCCGAACAAACCCTTAAACTCAGGATACTTCTCTTCAACGAGTTCACAGCAACGGTAAATGACTTCCTGTGTAAACTCATCTGCTTTGCTGCACAGTCTCTTGCTTGCAATCGTAAGCAGTTCTTCAGCATTTACTGAAAAAGCCATGGTAACAGGTGCATCCTGAGGAGCCTTTCTACGGTCATACTTGTCCTGTCTGTCATTTCTCTGAGTGCTGACATAAGGCTGTGCATGAACGTGTCTGCACAGGTGCACAGAAACATAGTACGGAATCTGCATCTCAAAGATAAACTTGAGCTCTCGAATGGGAGAATGTCTCGCTCTGAGAATCTTATGCTTCCACTCAAACGTGGGCTTGTTAATCATCTTCTTATTGTCAGTAAGAAGCGCCAGGTATTTGACCAAGTCCCAATCTTCTTCAGTGGGACTTTTAATAAGTTTTACAGAAAAATCATCCATTGTCTTTCTCCAATCTAAATGTTTCTACGCCGTTTACAGTGATAACCCAAGCCTCTGGAGTATTGGAAAGTACGACATATCCGTCTGTAGAAGCACTGATATTTTCCAGCATATTAATAACTTCAGTGGGCATATTTTTCCTCCTTAAAAGAATCCATATTGGTATGTAACTACATCGAACGGGTTCTCGTCATCCTGGGGCATAATATCATCAGAGAGCGGGTGATACCTATAATCCTTGGCCTGTTGTTCTCTTGTCAGGTCTCTACCCATTTTGTCATAGATGCCTCTGATAAGGTTTTTAGGATCGGCAGGTAGCTCCATAGCGATCCATTCCAGAGCATTGATACCGTGGTTGTTTTTATCTTCAGGCTTACCTGTAAATCCTGAATGCATACTCTCGTCAGCTTTAAACTTGTACTCTCTCAGCTCTCTGATAAGATCTACGCAAGTGTTAAAGATAAGGATCTTACCAGTCTCAAAGTAAGTGTTCAATCTGAAGATACGAGCATCAACATTTACGAAGCCTGGTTTAAAGGCTATGTTGAAATCCAGAAAATGCTCTGCCAGAGACTTTTTCTCGTAGTCTCTTTTAGGTCCAGACTTAGGGTCTATGATAGGTGAAGTAACCAAGCCACCTGAAGGAATGTCCCTGGTCTCTTCATGATAGATCCTAGCTAGCTCTTCTATGTTCCTATCGTTACATCTGACTTCTTTATAGATGTACACACAAGAATTAACTTCATCGACCGCAGCGAAGACGTAAACAGCATCGTCAGACAGACCATAGTCGAAGGCAATTAAGCGTTTCATGTTCTTGTCAATAGGGAACGGATCGCAAACGCAGCTCATTGCATTGGGGTAGACCGTACCTTCGGCATACATGAAGCTGCCGTAGATATACCTCTGAACCCACCAGGCGGGTTTGTTCTTTGTGTTCATTGCTATGAAGTCTGCAGGCAAGTACTCATTTGCAGACGTTGAGGTAACATGTGTAGAAATGTAACGGTCTTTCTGAGAATCCAGCTGATCGTAGGAGTCAAAGATGTCTCCATGCTTGTAGATTTTATCTGAAACAAGCAGAACATCGTCTCTGATCCAGCCTGCGTCAGGGTTAGATTCAATGATACCTTTACGCCAGTCGTGCTCGATCAGCGGGATTGCTACACCGTTTTTAGCTACTTTAAAGAGAACCTCACCGTTTTCATCTGTCTGAAAAGTAGTTCCTGCAGTATTACGCAAACGAGTTTTCAGCTGAGTGAAAGAAGCCTGTTTAACCTCAGAAGCCTCAACAATAACGAACTGTGTCAGGTTGTACGACCTTATTTTTTCAGGATCATCGAAGGGTCTGTACATAACTCGATGACCGTTAATCAGATCCATGTATTGTTTCTGAGTGTTGTAACGCTTAACGAACGCTGCAGGTAGATCTGCCTCAAGCTCACGCTTCAGAGTTTGTTCGTACTGAGACTGTACGTTGGCACCGATAAGAGTGTTACCGTTCGGAGTAATGAAGAAATGCTTCATACATTCCTCACGAGAAGTCAGAGTCTTGCCTGAACCGTAGCCTCCGAAGTTACCTGTGAATCTATGAGAGTCTCTGTGAAAGGCATACTGGTGAGCCTGAGGTATGTAGGTGTTCAGATAAGTGTTGCATTTCTTATTTGAACACTCTCTCCAAAATTCTGAAGGAGCTCCATTTACTGCTCTGGTTAATTTCCACGGAGAACCGCATCTAGGGCAACACTCTAGCTGTGCCATTAATGCTCACCCTTTTCTGTTTTAGGAGCAGGTTTAGGCATATCATCCAGCTCAGGGTGTGTGAATCTCTGCTGCAAGGCCCAGAGCAGATTCCAGCAGGCCGCTACGAGATGGTCTTCATCAGTAAGACCTGAAATATGCTTAGCCAGGTGTCTTGCTGCAGAATCATAGAATGAATGCACTGGGATGCCCTTATCTACGTTTCTTTCTCCGTACTTAATAGCACCCTTCTCACAATGCTTTGCCACCTCGATGATGGCTAGCCAAGGAAGAAGATCCATTCTACCTTTACCTACAGACAGGTCTCTAACTGCTCCTGTCTTAAATTCTGTGCGCTGACCAGAGTCAGGCAGTTTTGTAAGTGCTTCCATTATGTCAGGAACCTCCCAAAAATTAGCATAAAATTGCATGTCATATAGCGTGACAAGATGATGGTCCATCATTCCAGATACGGCTTCAGCAGCTCTTCAGCTTTTACGATAGCCTCTTCAATAGGCATCTTCTTCTTAGCTGCTTCTCTAATGATGATGTTTTCTGCAGCGGCTATGGCTGCCTCAGAGAGCTGCTGATCTGGCTTGGGAGGTACCAGATCATTCAGTACATTTGAAGCAGCGAAGTTGATCTGATTAGCAATATCTTCCAGAAGAACCTGAGACTGTTCTTCTGTGAGTTCATTGTCCTTAGTCAGATTCGCTACAGTGGTCTTTGCCAGATTTCCAAGTGTGGACATGAGTGCGAGACAAGCCTGAGGCCAGGTAATAGAACCTTCGAGCTCAAGGTTAAGCTTGTTCTCAGAAATTGTGATGATGATTTTTTGCATATTAACCTCCTTTTAGGTACCATTTGGCAAGTATATTTTAACCCCAGGGGGGTGGTTTTGTAAAGAGAAACTTTTGTTTTTCGTGCGTTTTTCGTGCGTTTATGGTGCGTTTTTTAAATAGGATTTGAAAATGGTTTTTATTGAAAATGAAAATTGGTTTTATTAGAAGGAAGAAAAAAGAAGAATATGTAGGAGTATATAGCCATTCACCTGCGGTGAAGGGGATTTTAAACCCCACCCCCTGGGTAATAGCAGGGAGTAAAATATTTTATTGGGCAAAAAGCCCGGAAAGGAGATAGTTATGTCTATCTTTAACAGCTCAATCAAGGTCGTGTCAGTGTACGGAGAGCAACTCAACCGCAACTTCGATGATGAAAAAGACCGCAGTTATGCCAATTACTGGAAAACCTCTGGGATTGCTCTTCTTGAGCTTCCTAATGGAACATTAGTCACAGTTAAGTTGGACAATACTTCTTTTGGTAATCGTCGTCAGCGCAGTCACTACGAGGTATCCATTGACAGATTCAGATGGATTTGGAATATGTCAAACATTGATGGTGACGTCAGTACTCCCAACGAAAAGTTCCTTGATATTCTAGAGAGTATTGAGGGTGTCCTCAAGTTCGATCCGACTGAGATAGGATATGTAGCAAGGCACGCAATAGGTATAGCTGCTATAGAGAACTGGTTCTAAGGCTTCAATAGAAGCATTAAGAATAGTCGTACCAGCGACTACAACCGAACCTACGCAACTGGTTGAGCAAGGGTTCACATCTTATAGGGCAAAAAGCCCAGAAAGGAAATTAATATGAAGTTCAACAACAAAATCGCTGTAGAGGCCAAGAAGAGCAACACTTTCGTAGCTGGTGTCGAAGTAAAAGGCACTCTGGAAGATCTCAGACTCGTTTATTCTGTAAACGATAAGTCTGGTTCTGAGCGGAAAGAATCTCACTACATTGAGCTCAAGCTTGATGTAGCTGGAGTCAAGACCGTGCAGAATATCTTCTTCACGGCACCTACTGCAGGTAAGACCGACAAGTTCGGGAAGCCTGAGGTAAACCTGAATGAAAACTTCCAGGTTTATTGGAGCTTTGAGAGGGCTATCAACAAGCTTTCTCAGAGCGTCATGGGCAAAGACTTCTTTGAGTATCTCGAAGATGAATCTATCGAGATTGATCTTCCCGGTGATACTCTGGAAGAGATCAACAAGCTTCCTGCAAGGAAAGTCTATGGCAAATTCCTTGAGGATGCCAAAGTCGGACTCGTAGGAAAGGAGGTGCATTGGTTCTGCGCTCCGAAGGTGCAGTTCAAAGAGTCCTTGGATGGCACTCGTACAATTCTGTCTGTGTCACAGTTTCCTGTTATCTGCTACACTAAAGAAGAATACGAGTCCTACATGACTCGTCTGGCTCTGACTGATGCTGAGAAAGCAGAAGTAGAGGCAAAGATCCCCGGCGTATGGGGAAACAAGTAAGTCCCAGCAAGTCCATAGCAAAGCCCCAACAAAATAAAAAATATTAAATATTGGAGGAAAAAACAATGTCCAAAATCGAAAACATTTGCAAAGCTGTAGCATCTCTGCCCCATGTCAAGGCTGATGCCAACGTATTCATGATCGACGATTTCTCGGGTCAGATCCAGGGCTCCTGGGCTGACAAGAGAATAGTCTATACCAGCATCTTCAAGGAGCTGAAGGATTCCAAAGTGTTGCCTGAAAAGAGCAACCTCGTTACTGACTTCTGGCAGTTCACTGAAGAGTGGATCAAGGAAATCCACAAGAAGGATCCTAAGCAGTTCCCTGCAAGTGGCAAGGAGCTTTCCTTCGGTGAAAAGAAGGAAATCTTCAAGGCTTATCTGAAGAGCCACCCTGAATACACCAATGGCAAACGAGGTAAGTTCGGGCACATAACTCTGCTTCCTGCGTACTTCAATAGTTACGGTTCCATGGTGATGGTCCTTAAAGGCTATAACTTGCTCAATACTCGTGATTATAGTGATGATAGCCTTTTCATCGCTCTTGATGAAGGAGGATACGCATATGACTATCAGGGTAATATCCTCATTAAGAGCATGAAAGATCTCCGTGAAGAACTTGAGGAACAGCAGGAATTTGAGGAGTACTGGGGCTCTTACTACACTGGTGAGAAAGCTGAGTATCGTCATGACCTGAGAAAACTTGTAAGAATGAAGTATGACTGGGAGCTCTCTGAAGAAGAGCTCGAGTTGTATGCTCAGATGCATGATATGGATCATGACTTCGCTTTTAAAACCCGTAAAGAGTCCAACTGCTGGGATGACCTCGGAGACGGCTATCGCTCCTTTGTTAATGACGAAGGAGAAACGGTCGCTGCAGGTAGATCCAGAGCAAGTAAGAAGCTGCACTATGCAGTACTTCCACTTGAGGCTGATGAGTATCGTTTCCAGCGTGAAGCTCTCGAAGCTCAGCTTAAATTTGAGGCTGAGCATCCTGGAGAGGATCTCTGGACTCAGGGAGAAGATAAGCACTGCGGCGTCTGCGGTCAAAGATACTACCGCACTGAGGTCTGCTGCCCCAGATGCTTCGCTGTCAATAATGACAGGAAAGGACTTTCTGAAAACGTAGGCTTGTCCTCGGTTTGGGAGTATGTGTGCTCTCCTGAAGAGTACAATGACCCCGAGAGCAACCTGTACAAAGACAGCAGCTCTGCAGACAGCTATAGGTTCGGTGATACTGAACTCGAATAATCCAATATAAAAAAACTACGCCTTCGGGCGTAGTTTTTTTACACCCCGTTCACTATCCTTTTCCCCCTCACTCTTCCTAGTGTTGTGTGTGTGTGCGTGTGTGGAGCTTGCATCTATTTTAGTGCATTTTTGAAAATGCAATGCCTCACGGCTTGAGTGAAATTAGTTTCATTTCGGAAACAATTGTTAAGTTTTTGTAAACTTCATCCACCCCCCCCCTAGATTTGAATTTCTAAAAATAAATTTTGATACCTATTTTTTGGTATCTTTGTTTA
>ENA-ORTG01000361-ORTG01000361.1-human-gut-metagenome-genome-assembly--contig:-NODE-361-length-49291-cov-3.125883_pt1 | contig 49291 bp, 34 predicted proteins | sample MGYA00241906_ERZ509176 | MGnify/ENA primary metagenome ERZ509176 (study PRJEB26280, sample SAMEA2338811) | human gut metagenome | biome: human gut; feature: human-associated habitat; material: faeces...
GAACGAAGTCCACCTCACTGCGGACAGACCGGCGCATGGCCTCCAGTTTTTTCGCCGCACACGGTCCGACAAAGACAACCTTCGCATTCGGATTGTGTTTCTTGATCAGACGCGCCGTCAGCGTCATCGGGGTCAGTGCCATCGAGATACAGCTTGCGTAATCCGGGAACAGTTTCTTCGCCATTACAGACCAGGCCGGACAGCAGGATGTCGCCATAAACGGCAGTTTCTCCGGAACTTCGTTCACAAAATCCTCTGCCTCCTGTGCCGCACAGAGATCCGCTCCGATCGCAACTTCAAAGACATCCGCAAAACCGAGCTTTTTCATCGCCGCACGCAGTTTTCCAGGCGTTACTTTCGGTCCGAACTGGCCGACAAACGCCGGTGCCAGCGCTGCATAGACGCGCTCTCCCGACTGGATCGCACGGATTACCTGGAAGATCTGGGATTTGTCCGAAATAGCGCCGAACGGGCAGTTGACGAGACACTGGCCGCAGGATACACATTTCTCGTAATCGATATCCGCTTTTCCGTTCTCATCTGAACCGATGGCATCCATTCCGCAGGCTCTCGCACACGGACGCTCCTGAATGATAATAGCCTGGTATCCGCATACCTTGGCACACTGACCACATTTGACGCATTTATCCTGATCAATATAGGATCGTCCATTGGTGCGGTCCAGCGTAATGGCCTTTTTCGGACAGACTTCCACGCACGGATGTGCAAGACACCCCTGACATCCCTCCGTGATCAGAACCCGTTTTTCATGACAGGCGTTGCATGCAAATTTGATGACATTAATGAGCGGCGGTGTATAATACGTCTCCGCCTGGTCCGCCAGTTTGATATTGTCCGAGATCGGGGCGTGCTCTGCCGCGCTTCTGCACGGAAGTCCCATTGCAAGGCGAAGCCGCTCTCCTACAATCGCCCGCTCCAGAAACACATCATTTCTAAAATTTCCGACCTCGCCGGGAATTACACGGTAAGGAATTTCCTCGATCGTCTTTTCCACCGGGGAGTCCACGTCATACGCCATTTTTGCAACTTCCGTAAAAATGGCATGGCGGATTTCCTGAATTCTTGTTTCTACTCCTCTCATTCTTTCTTCCTCCTGCTGTATTTTCCTCCGCATCTTTTCAGTTAAAATTATTCCGCTTTCTATTACTATACTTGATTTCGAAAGTATTGTCATCTTTTTCCCGTATTTTTGTTGAAAAATTTCGGTCTGCACAAAAAAAGAACCTGCCGTCTCTGTATCATTTCACAGAAGTGACAGGTTTCTTATTTTTATCGCTCCCAGAGATCCGGGGCGAGTTCGTCTTTCTTCATACGCTGCATCAGTTCATCCACAGCCTTTTTCGGGTTTTTGTTTTCAAACAGAACCTGATTGACTGCCTGAATGATCGGCGTTTCGATTCCGAATTTTTTCGACAGGGTAAGACCCGCTTTTGCGGAATAGACGCCCTCGACGATCATCTGAACCTCATCCATCGCCTGCTGCATCGTTCTGCCCTGGCCGATCAGGTATCCGGCTTTCCGGTTCCGGCTGTGAACGGACGCACACGTTACAATCAGGTCACCGATGCCGGAAAGACCATAGAAGGTTTCCGCATGGGCACCCATCGCCGTGCCGAGCCGTGCAATTTCCGCGATCCCGCGGGTAATCAGAGCCGCTTTCGTATTGTCGCCGTAGCCAAGACCATCCGCCGTTCCGGCTGCCAGTGCGATGACATTTTTCAGAGCTCCGCCAAGTTCAATTCCCGTGATGTCCGGGCTTGTGTAAACGCGGAAGACCGGACTCATGAACACATTCTGCACATACAGTGCGCTCTCGCGGTCATGCGCGCCGACAACGATCGTGGTCGGCAGGCCGCGGCCGACTTCCTCTGCGTGGCTCGGTCCGGAGAGAACAACGACATTCGCTCCCGGCACTTCCTCCTCGATGATCTGAGACATCGTCATCAGGGTATCGGCTTCCACGCCTTTTGCCACATTGACGATGAGCTGGCCGTCCGGAATATCCGCCGCATACTTTTTACATGTGGTTCGCACGTACGGGGATGCTTTTGCCATCACAAGGATGTCCTGTCCGGAAAGGGAGCCGCGCACATCGCAGGTGAACTTCATTTCATCCGGCAGTTTTACGCCCGGAAGCTTCGTCAGATGCTCTCTGTGTTCCTTTAAGCTCTCAATTTCCTTTTCATTTTCCGAGCAGATCGTCACGTCATGCCCGTTGTTGCAGAGCAGGAGGCCGAGGGCGGTTCCCCAGCTTCCTGCTCCGATGATGCTAATCTTTGCCATATTTTATTTCTCCGACTTTTTGGATAAATACGTTTTCCGCTCTGTTCCCGCGATGAGACGCTTGATGTTTGCACGGTGCTCCCAGAAGGCAAGCACGGCAAGAAGTGCGATCACCACGTACATCTCATAAAGATACGGCGGTTCCAGCGCAAAGCAGCCCGCCTGTCCCATGATAACGGCCATTGCAAAAAAGACAACGTAAACCATCATGGAACCGAGGGAAACATAGTGTGTTACTGCAAGATTCAGGAAAAACAGCGCTGCACAGACCAGCGTGATTCTCCAGTCAAACGAGATAATCAGACCCGCGGTCGCAGCGATTCCTTTTCCGCCGCGGAAGCCTAAGTAAAACGGGAAGTTGTGGCCGAGAATCGTTCCGGCCGCAGCATACACCGTCAGCAGTTTCAGCATTTCCGGGTGCGATGCACCGAAGATCAGGCGTACCGTCAGGACCGCCAGAATGCATTTGATGCAGTCGCCGGCAAGCGTGATGGCGCCTGCTTTTTTCCCTAAAGTCCGGAGCGCGTTGGTCGTTCCTGCGTTTCCGCTGCCGTGTTCCCGGATATCAATTCCCTTCGTCCTTCCATAAATATATGAGGTCTGAAAAAGGCCAAATGCGTATCCGATCAAAAGGCATATGATCCGTACCATAACTCTTTACTGCTCCTTCTCTTTTCGTTCTCTGATGATGAATTTCAGCGGTGTGCCGCGGAAGCCGAACGACTCTCTGATTTTATTCTCCAGATATCGAACGTAGGAGAAATGCATCAGTTCTTTGTCGTTGACGAAAATAACAAATGTCGGCGGTTTTACCGCTACCTGTGTAATGTAATACAGTTTCAATCTCTTTCCTTTATCTGACGGTGGCTGCTGCATCGCAACTGCTTCTGTCATAATCTCGTTCAGGACACCGGTCTGTACGCGCAGGTTCTGGTACTGCAGAACCATGTCGATCGTCTCGAACAGCTTCGGAAGACGCTGTCCTGTCTTCGCAGAGATGAAAAGAAGCTCTGCGTACGGCATGTAAGCCAGTGTATTTCTTACTTTTTCGGTAAAACGGTAGATCGTCTTGTCATCTTTTTCCAAGGCATCCCATTTATTTACCGCAATGATCATACCTTTTCCACGCTCATGGGCGATACCGGCAATTTTGGCATCCTGCTCGGTGACACCCTCGGTTGCATCGATCAGAAGAACGACGACATCTGCGCGCTCTACGGCAGATACTGTACGGATGATGCTGTACCGCTCCAGCTCCTCTTTGATCTTGTTTTTCTTTCGAAGGCCTGCGGTATCGATGAAAATATATTCATTTCCATTGTGCATGATCGTGGTATCGATCGCATCGCGCGTCGTTCCGGCGATATCGGATACGATGACACGGTTCGAGCCCAGCAGTTTGTTGACCAGGGAGGATTTTCCGACGTTCGGTTTTCCGACAATGGCGATGCGCGGAATCTCGCTCTCCTCCTCGTTTTCCATCTCCGGATCAAAGTATCCTGTCACCTCATCGAGCATATCGCCGATGCCGAGCTTTCCGGATGCGGAAATGGCGTGCGGCTCTCCGATGCCGAGGTTATAGAATTCATAAACATCCATCATCTGACGGTCGAAGTTGTCGACTTTGTTGACCACCAGCACAACCGGCTTGCGGCTTCTTCTGAGCATATCAGCTACTTTTGCATCGGCATCTACAAGGCCCTGACGGACGTCAGTGATGAAGATGATAACATTTGCGGTATCAATGGCGATCTGCGCCTGGTCTCTCATCTGGGAGAGAATGATATCTTTGGATTCCGGCTCAATACCGCCGGTATCTACCAGCGTAAATTTGTGGTTCAGCCACTCCACGTCGGCATAAATACGGTCACGGGTTACACCCGGTGTGTCTTTTACAATCGAAATATTGTCTCCGGCTAATACATTAAACAGGGTGGATTTACCCACGTTCGGCCGGCCCACAATTGCTACAATCGGCTTGCTCATACATTGTTCTCCTTCTGTGTATCGTCTCCTGGTTTTCCTCCACAACTGCTTTCACCAGGTCGCTGCCCGGCTCATCGATAATCTGTACCGGTGTTTTCAGGCGCTCTTCCACCTCTTCCACCGTCACATCGTCGAGAAAGACGTTTTTTCCCGAACGGAGCATGTTGCACGGAAGCAGCAGGCAGTCGCCAAGATCTCTTCCCTCTAACTGCTCCATCAGATCCTTTCCGGTAATCAGACCGGATACGGTAATGGATTCTCCAAAGAAATAGTTGATAATCGTGACAACCTCCGCCTGTACATTCGGATATTTTTCACGAATTTTCTGCATGTGTTTTTTCAACGACGGCGCCGCAGCTTTTCCGGTCGCAATCGTTACATGGCGGTGACGGTCGTCCCCTTCTCGTTTCGAAAGTTCTTCCGCAACCTCGTCCTCCAGAAGCCGGAGCATTCCCACTCCGTTTTCCAGCTGGATATAGCCATCGTAATTTTCCTCCTCCGGGATCGGCTCTCCCGCCAGCAGATACCATTCATCACCAGCATGGATAAAGTGAAGTCCCCACTGTTCATACAGCTTTTTCTGCCATTTGTGAATCGTGGCAAGAACTTCTTTTGCATCCTCCCTGGTAAACGGTTCCAGAGGCGCCAGTCCGTCGCGGTACTTCGAAAGTCCGACCGGGACAACCGAAACACTTTTCAGATGCGGCAGATATTTTGACAGATCCGAAATACTGCGCTCCAGCTCTGCGCCGTCGTTGTATCCCTTGCAGAGCACAATCTGTCCATTCATCTCGATTCCCGCCTCGTAAAGGCGCTGGACCTTCGGAAAGATATTGCCCGCAAAACGGTTGTGCAGCATTTTGCAGCGGAGCTCCGGGTTCGTTGTCTGGAACGAAATATTGATCGGTGCCAGATGGTAGCGGATAATCCGGTCGATATCGTGGTCGCTCATGTTGGTCAGTGTAATATAGTTTCCCTGCAGGAAGGACAGACGCGAATCGTCATCCTTAAAATACAAGGTGGGACGCATTCCCGGCGGCATCTGATCGATGAAGCAGAAAATGCAGTTGTTGCTGCAGGAACGGTACTGATCCATGAACTCGTTCTCGAATGTGATGCCGATTTCCTCGTCATACTCTTTTTCGATTTCCAGGTCCCATTCCTCGCCGTCCTTTTTCCGGATCGTGAGTTCCAGATACGTGTCGTTGGTCTGGAAGTGGTAATCGAAGACGTCCTCGATGATTTCCCCGTTCACGCGGAGCAGTTCATCTCCCGGTTCGAGTTCCAGTTCTTCGGCAATACTGCCCGGTTCTATTGTCTTGATAATGTGTTTCGTCTTGTTTTTCACAGATCTTACGTTTTGGCCTTTCCATTTACTTCTTTATAACTTCTCTTTGCCCAGTAAAAAGCGTGCTTTTTTTGCATACCTTCCGGACATTCATCCATTATAATAACAACAACCTGCACAAAAAGCAAGGATTCTTTCGTTTTTTGCTTGACGCGCCCTTTCCTAAGATGATATAAATAGGAAGTAAATGGTTTGTAAAAAATGTCGATTACTGGAGGTTTGTATGGCTAATTTAGATTTACTTGAAAATTCCATTCCGGTTGCTCCGTTAAAGCTCGCAGCTCTGCCGGGCAGTATGGAAATGGCAAAAAAAGTTGATTCGTATCTGGTTCAGTTCCGTAAAGAGCTCGCCGAGCGCCGCAACGGGGTTTCCTTTTCCGGATATTCCGAGGATTCTTTTCTGATTGACTGCGAGTGCCCGCGTTTCGGTTCCGGCGAAGCAAAAGGAAAGATCAACGAATCCGTCCGTGGTGCCGATCTTTACATCCTGGTTGATGTCTGCAACTACAGCATCACTTACAAGGTCTGCGGCTACGAGAACCACATGTCACCGGATGACCATTATCAGGATCTGAAACGTATCATCGCTGCTGCAACGGGAAAAGCACACCGGATCAACGTAATCATGCCTTTCATTTATGAAGGAAGACAGCATAAGCGCACCAAACGTGAGTCTCTCGACTGCGCACTTGCTCTGCAGGAGCTGATGAACATGGGTGTTTCCAACTTCATCACCTTCGACGCACACGATCCTCGTGTCATGAACGCAATTCCGCTCGGCGGCTTTGACAACTTCATGCCAACCTACCAGTTTTTAAAAGCCCTTCTTCGTTCCGTTCCGGATCTGACGATCGACAACGATCATCTGATGATCATCAGCCCGGACGAGGGAGCGATGGCGCGTGCCGTATACTTCTCCAACGTGCTCGGCGTCGATATGGGTATGTTCTATAAGAGAAGAGATTACTCCACCATCGTAAACGGAAAGAACCCGATCGTGGCACATGAGTTCCTCGGCGATTCCGTAGCAGGAAAAGATGTTGTCATCATCGACGATATGATCTCCTCCGGTGAGAGTATGCTCGACGTTGCAAAACAGGTCAAAGAGCGCGGCGCTGACCACGTCTTTGTCTGCACCACTTTCGGCCTCTTCACAGATGGTCTGGAGAAATTCGATGCTTACTATGAGAAAGGTTATATCAGCAAAGTCATCACCACCGACCTGACCTACCGTACACCGGAACTCGTTTCCCGTCCTTGGTATGAGCCGGCAGAGATGAGCAAATATATGGCAAGCATCATCGATACGCTTAACCACGACGTATCCGTTGCAAAAGTACAGTCTACGACAGAGAAAATCAATAAGCTGCTGGCAAAACACAGATAGTCGATTTTGTGTCCGCCGGATGCATACAGCAAAAAACGGATCTGTTTTTTCCAGGTCCGTTTTTTGATGCTTTCTATTCTGTTTTCGATCCTGTTTTCAGACCAGGGAAAGGAATGCCGCGAGGTTTCCTCTTTTTCCCTTCGACGCACGGTGGGAATACAGGAAATCCGGGTTGCAGCAGGTGCAGAGGTTCGGCAGATGAATCTGCTTCTCCGGCACTCCTGCCGCAAGAAGGATCTGATGATTCGCCTCCCAGAGATTTAACTGGTATTTTCCATCTGGTTTTCCGTAGAACAGTTTCTCATGCAGTGTTTCCGGGAATGCTGCCCGGAACTCTTCGATCACGTCACCGCTCACCTCGTAGCAGTCCTGGCAGATCGACGGGCCGACGGCTGCGATCACATCTTTTGCTTCTGTTCCAAACCGTTCGTGCATCGCATCGAGCGTTGCCTGTCCCATCTTGTGGACCGTTCCACGCCAGCCGGAATGTGAAAGTCCAATTGCACGGTGCACCGGGTCGACAAAGTAGAGCGGCACGCAGTCCGCATAGAATGTCGCAAGTACGACGCCCGGCTCGTCAGTGATCATACCGTCAATATCATGAAAATCGTACTCCAGCGGTCCCATTTCAAAAAGCAATGGTTTATCTTCTTTTCCTGTCGGAAGCTGTTCCCAAAAATCTTCCATTCCCATGTTGAGTTCTCCTTTTAAATACTTTCATTGAGTTATCGTAACTGTTCAGTACCCTCACAGTTACGAGTTATCTATAAAATAAAATATCAAACCATATAATTTTTGTATTACAATATTGATTACAATATTTCAATTTTGTCCTTGTTTTTATAAATAGAACACCTTATAATTAGTATTACATCCATTTCAAAGAGAGTTTAAAAGTACGGTTTTACCTGGAGGAGTCTTCCATGATTACTGATTTAAAGGCATTTTGTGAATTATTTTATGCATCAACCTCCATACCGATTGGCTATTACCACGCTTCACCCGACAATGACTGTTCCTTTCCTTCGATTTTGGAAGATCCGTCTGTTTTTAAAGGCATCCTGTCCGGTTTCCGACATTTCACAAAAAACCCGGACTATTTTATCTCGCAGTCCTTCGGCTATTATGGTTATATAAAGCCGGAGCATGCTGATTGCGTAATCATCATTGGCCCTGTATTCAGCACACCTATTTCAGATCTTACACTTCGCACTTTCATGCAGGAATGGGCAATCAGTCAGGAACACAAACCGGATATACTCCAATTTCTGGTCAATATTCCTCAGATTTCCTTTAACCAGTTTCTCCAGACACTTGCCTGGCTTCACCTGTGTTTCAACGATGAATATATTTCTGTTGGACAGCATTTTAATCTGGAAAACACAAGCAGCATCAGCGAGTTTTCCAATGTACATTCCAATCAGGTGATGAATGCAAAGGAAGAACAGCATTTTCATAATACCTACCAGTTTGAACAGAAACTTCTGCAGTATATTCAAAATGGAGACGTCGAAAAAATGAAAACATTGTTAAACACCCCCTCCGAATTATCGGGTGGTCTTATGGCTGACAACTCCCTCCGGCAGGAAAAGAATGTTTTCATTACAACTGTTGCAATTGTTACAAGAAGTGCCATTGCCGGAGGAATGGATATGGAACAGGCTTACCAGCTTGCCGATGTATATATCCGTGAATGTGAAAAGCTGCAGAATATTTCCCACATTGAAACCTTGTCTTATTCTATGCTGATTGATTTTACGGAACGGGTTTCGCAAAATAAAATTCCTCAGGGAATGTCTCTGGAAATATTTGAGTGTATTCAGTTTATTACTCACCACATCAACGAATCCATTCAGGTTGGCGATGTAGCTGAGCATATCGGAAGAAGCCGCTCTTATTTGACAAACAAGTTCAAAAAAGAGCTCGGCTTCGATGTCTGCAGCTTCATTATGCGGTGTAAGCTGGAAGAGGCAAAAAGTCTCCTGACATATTCGGATAAGACATTAAGCGAAATCAGTAACTATCTTTGTTTTTCCAGTCAGTCTTACTTTCAGACTGTATTTAAGAAAAAATATGGTCTGACTCCGACACAGTATCGGAATCAGACCCACAAAATCTACTAATATATCAGGCGGGGCATCTTTCTATTTGATGTTCAGAACGAGTTTTTCTTCTGCAAAATTTACCGCTGAAATGGTTACGACTGCCTTCCCCGAACATTTTGCAGCCCGGATTACTGCCATTACACTGCCGTCATAGGTATTCCATGTATGAGACTGGTAACTTCCTTCGCAGCTCGGGTCTGCACTTCCGAATCCCTGCAATGCAGCACATCCCTCTACTTTAATTGTAACTGCTGCACTTTCCCGACGATTGAAATTTCCTGCTGCGTCTTCCAGTCTGATTTTTACGAAAGTAAGACTTTCTCCGTCAGCAGGAAGTTCATTCCGGTCGGCTTCAACCTTAAGCTTCACCGCTTTCCCTGCTGTCTGTAAGACAGCCCGGCCTGCCTCCACTCCGTTCAGATAACTGACTGCCTCTAGCTTTCCCGGATGATAAGGTACCTCATACGTCACAACATATACTCCGCCAATCGACTTTCGTCCCAGACTTTCCCCATTCAAGAACAGTTCTGCCTCATCTGCATTGGCATAAACATCCACACTTGCTGTTTCCCCTTCATATCCCGGCCATGTCCAGCTTGCAAGGTTATCCTTCCACATCCACGGTGTTTTTCCGACTTCAATTCCTGCCTTATCCATCCGAAGTACACCGATAGATGGTGCATGGCCAATTCCAAATACTGCCTGCCGTAGATAACTGATTGGTTTACGATCACCAAGAATATCAATGTCACCGATACCTGCCAGTCTGTCCGGCCAATGCGCTGAAAAATTCACTCCTCCATTATAATGGAATATACCGCATCCGGCCTCTCCCAGATAATCATATCCGGTCCATGTAAAGTCTCCTAACACATGTGGATTGCGCTTTACGATATCCCACAAATGAACAATGTCCGCCGGAAAAGTCTCTGTGCCAAGCACAACCCGATTCGGATGACGTATGTGATCTTCTTCATGTAATGCCGTCAGATAATTATATCCGGCAATGTCATTTGCCGCAGCAAATTCTCCTATCATTTCTTCCAGAATCGGACTGGTGGCAATCGCATCTGCCAGCGGTCCCACCATAACCTCAGCCATCCCATTGATTTCATCTGCGCCTCCACGCTTCTGCTCATCCGGCTGCTGCATCGCTTCAAGCTGCTCCGGAGTCATCCCTGTAGCCTGGCACATAATTTCGCCCATTCGGTCATTTCCTGCCATCAGACCATTGATTCCGTTCGTCGTATAGCGTGTGGCATCCAGCCGTTTCATTTCTGCATGAATCCTCCGATTCCATTCTGCCCCTTTTTGAGTGCCCGCCTCCGGAATCTCATTTCCGGTCGAGTACAAAATCACGCATGGATGATTATAGTCTTTTTCCACCATGTCCCACACATCCTGCTTCCAATGTGTCGGAAAATAATTTGCATAGTCATGGGGATTCTTTGTCCGAGTCCACATATCACTCAGTTCATCCATCACCAACACGCCCAGCTTATCACAGGCATCCAGCATTGCCTTACTCATCGGATGATGTGCACTTCGAAGAGCGTTAAATCCGGCTTCCTTCATCTGGCGGCAACGCCGATACTCCGCATCTGGAAATGTTGCCGCTCCGATAATCCCATTATCATGGTGAATACAAGTCCCCCTCAGTTTCGTTGGTTTACCGTTCACCAACAGACCATGTTTTGCATTCAGCCGAAGTGTACGGATTCCTGTTGAAATATTTACACTGTCTATCGGATTTTCATTCTCAGAAATTGTAATCCGGCAGGAGTATAGATTTGGTGTTTCATCACTCCACAATGCAGGATGCTCTACAAGCAAACACTGACAGCACATCTGCGTGCTTTCTCCAAAAACAGTTACCGGTATGTGCTCTGCGGCTGCTTCTGCCCCATTCGGTCCGGTCAATGTAATTTCCACCTGTACCGTTTCGGAAACCATTCCCCGATTACAGATTGGAACCTCTACTTCCACGACTGCCGCCTCACAGTCAGCTTCTCTTGTTGTAACACGCACCCCCTGGGCAGGAATATGCACAGTCTTTCCCACCCATGCATACACAGAACGGTATAACCCCGCACCACTATACCAGCGGCTGGACTGCTCTATACTGCATACTTCTACTTTCAGTTCATTTTCCTGGCCATACTTCAGATAACCGCTGACGTCTGCAAAAATACCTGTATATGGATTCACATGCTCTGTTACAAGATCCCCGTTCATATAAATACGGCAGGTATCTGCAACACCTTCAAATTCCAAAACAACTGTACATCCCCTCCACGCTTCCGGAATCTCCCACTTTTTCATGTATGTATATTCACCGCCCGGATAAAATCCTGTCTGATGTGCATTCGCAGTTGCCGGAGTTCTTTCCTGATAAATCATGGCATCATGGGGCAAATCAATATTTTCTATATTTCCTGCGTCTCCCATCATTAACTCCATCATTGTTATGGTTCCTTTGGCAAACTGCCAATTCTTGTTTAAAGATATTTTTTTCATTCGGACCTCCCTAATGCAGCTTGTTCATTTTTTTACTATTCTAACAGTTGAAGAGTATTCCGTATTATAAATATAAATTTATTATTATAATTTTGTAACACAATTTTTCAAATTATTCTTGACAAATCTCTTTTTGTGCGTATGATTACAATTAAAAGTTCTTTTTAGAACTGTTTTATTTAAAACTGTTCTGTGATACATTTTGGTTGAACTCAATCGAATCATTCTGTATCTGAACACAAAAGGAGTTTTGGATAATGAATTCAACCCATTTTCTTGTACAATTCCGGCAACTGAACAAACTGTACGAATGTATGCTGAAAGAAATATGCAGACGGCATAAGCTGACATTGATTGAGACAACGATCATCAGTTTTCTCTATAATAATCCGGGTCGTGACACAGCTGCTGACATCGTAGAACTACGGATGCTTTCCAAGGGAAATGTCTCTCAGGCTGTAGAACTGCTGATTCAAAAATCTTTACTGAAACGGATTCCGGATGAAAATGACCGGCGAAGGATTCATCTTGAGCTGCTTCCGGATGCAATTCCAATCACGAATGAGATTGATACGATAAAGGAGACATTCCGTACAGAGCTTTTCCATGGTTTTTCCAAAGAAGAGGAAGAGCAGCTGGAATTTTTGAACCGGAAACTGATGGAAAATGCAAAAAATGCATTCAAAATGCAGCAACAGAACTCAGACAAATAATTTGTAAAGGAAGAATGAGAAATGAACGAGAACAAGAATTTTTTAGGAACCGAACCTATCGGTAAATTGTTATTGCGTCTGGCACTGCCTACCGTTGCAGCACAGATGATCAACATGCTTTACAATATCGTAGACCGTATCTACATTGGTCACATTCCAAATGTAGGTGCTCTTGCACTGACCGGCGTAGGTGTTTGTATGCCACTGATCATGATCGTAGCGGCATTCGCTGCCCTTGTCGGAAACGGTGGGGCCCCGCGCGCATCTATTTTCATGGGACAGAGAGATACAGAGTCTGCTGAGAAAACCCTCGGCAACTGTTTTCTCACACAGCTCATCATATCTGCGATCCTTACTATCGTGCTTCTGATTGGAAACCGGACTTTCCTGCTTTCTTTTGGAGCAAGTGAGAACACGATTGAATATGCTGTTTCCTATATGAACATTTACGCTATCGGAACGCTTTTTGTACAACTCACACTTGGAATGAACGCGTTTATCACAGCTCAGGGATTTGCCAAAACCGGTATGCTCTCCGTATTGATCGGTGCTGTTACCAATATTATCCTGGATCCGATCTTCATCTTTGGATTTGGACTCGGAGTCCGCGGTGCTGCCCTTGCCACTGTTATTTCTCAGGCCTGCTCCTGCATCTGGGTTCTGACGTTCCTGTTTGGAAAAAAGACAACATTGAAACTGAAAGTTTGCAATATGAAACTTCAGTCTAAGATTATCCTGCCTTCACTCGCTCTCGGTTCTTCCATCTTTGTGATGCAGGCAAGTGAAAGTATCATCTCCGTTTGTTTCAACTCTTCTCTTTTGAAATACGGTGGAGATATCGCAGTTGGTGCAATGACAATCCTGACAAGTGTTATGCAGTTTGCCATGCTGCCTCTACAGGGACTTGGACAGGGTGCACAGCCTATTATGAGCTATAATTATGGGGCAAGGAACGCAGAACGTGTGAAGAGTGCCTTTTTCCTGTTGTTGAAGGCAAGCCTTGGCTATTCTGTGCTTCTATGGCTTCTTGTCATGCTGTTTCCACAGATTTTTGCAGGTATGTTTACTTCAGATGCGGTACTGCTTGATTATACGAAGACGGCACTGCGTATTTATATGGCAGTGATGTTTATGTTCGGCATTCAGATATCCTGTCAGATGGCATTTAATTCTCTTGGAAAAGCCATTTCTTCTATTATAGTTGCGGTCATGAGGAAATTTGTGCTCCTGATTCCTTTGATCTATATTATGCCGGCAGTTTTTACCGCAGATAAAGCCAGGGCAGTATACATGGCAGAGCCTGTGGCTGATTTTATTGCAGTTACTTTTACAGCGATTCTGTTTACATTCCAGTTTAGAAAAGCATTGAACCAGATAGGCGCTGATTCATAAAAACATGTAGTATCAGAATAAAGTTGCTAAATAATAGTCAGTATTATAAAATATATGTAACTATTGTAAGCCGGACAGAGGATTGGAGAAGAGGACAACTTATGTCAGTCAGAATATTTGCTATGACTCATAAAAAATTTGATGTGCCACCAGAACAGCTCTATATACCTATGCATGTGGGTCATGCCAATGCAGAACAGGAATATGGTTATCTGGGAGATGATACGGGAGATAACATATCGAAACAGAATTGTTATTATGCCGAGTTGTCTGGTGTGTACTGGGTGTGGAAGAATTATACAGAGTCTGATTATGTGGGAATCTGCCATTATCGCAGATTCCTGACTAATGAAGATAACAAGGCATTTACAGAAGAACAGTATGAGGAACTTCTACAGCAGTATGATATCATTACGACCAAAGAATTAGAGCTGCCTAATTCTTATCATTATGGTTTTGGCGCACATCATAAGATAGAGACACTGGATGAGACAGGAGAGATCATCAAAGAACTATATCCGGATTATTATGATAATTTCATCAGGCTGGTACATGACAATAAGACATACTTTGGGAATATTATGGTCACTTCCAAGCCATTATATGATGAATATTGTGAATGGCTTTTTACGGTACTCTTTGAACTTCAGAAGCGGATAGACCTTACCTTTGAGGATGATTATCATAGGAGAGTATTTGGATTTATTTCTGAATTTCTGCTTCTGGTATGGGTCAGGACAAGGGGGCTTCGGGCATTGGAGTGCAGGGTTGCCATTATCGGGGATAAGACTGAGACCAGAGAAATCAAAGAGCAGATGGCAGTGTATTTTAGAAAGCGGGATGCAGCAGGTGCAAAAGAATATTTTGCGCAATGTCTCAAGAACAGACCGGATGTACTGATGGAAGCTTCAGATGTAACGGGAGAGTGTAAACTATGCTTACAGGCAGTCTCTACAGCAAATTTGGAGACACAAGCCTATGGGCACTGCTTTCTGGAACAGATCAGTGAATATGATGAGATCATAAGCTATTTCAGACGTATCAATGATATTGTCGTCAGAAGAGGCAGGAATGAGAGAACTGCCGAGGATGATAAATGGCTTGGGAAATATGCTGTAACAGAGATTGCACTGTATGCAGCAGCAAGAATTTACGGCATTTCCCGCGAAGATGTGTTGTAAATCCTTACGTAAGAGAAGCATAATGGAATCCGTTATGTAGAAAAGAGGAGAATCATGGATTTAATGTACGCAATTATAAATATGGGCGGCATGTATATATGTTTTGCCTGCTGTATGATTGTTGCGGCACAGAGACCATCATATGGACAGAAATACCTGTTGATGACGAATGTATGTGCTTTTATCATAACGGTGGGAGATGCGCTTGAATTTTTTGCTAAAACACAGGAGGCTGCATTAGTTGCAACTAAAATGGCATATGTGGGCAAAATGCACATTATGCTGTTTGCACTTCTTTTCGTTACCGGTTTTACCCAGGTGGGCATGAATAAAAAAATAGCCTGGGCACTGGAATTGTATAATACAATCTTACTGGCGGCGGTAATGACCTGTGAGAATCATTCTCTTTTCTATGCGTCTATTTCCTATAAACTGCTTCCGGGTGGCAGATATATACTGGAATTGGAAAAAGGAATCCTTTTCTATGCATGGGCAGCGGAAATGCTGGTGGGAATCTGCGGCTATTGTTTCATTGCCTTGAAGGGCGGAGTGTTAAAAGGCAGTAAAGAGTCCAAACTGCGAGGCACATTGATCTTTATGGCAGCTCTGCTGCCAATCGTATTGCTTCTGATCTACATGGCAGGATTTTTCCCTGATTTTGACCCGACAACGTTAGCTACTACTATAATGTCTGTCTGTTTTCTGGTTGCAATAAAGCGGTATGGGCTTCTGGATGCTGTACAGCTTGCACAGGAGAGAGTTCTGGAGGATACCAAGGATGGTCTGATCATTGTAGATGATAAGCAGGATAAGATATTATATATGAATCCGGTGGCAATGACTCTGCTGCCACAGTTGAAAGACGATAGAAAAGATGAAGTCATAGAGAAGCTGTTCAGCAGACAGGAGAATGTACTGGATCAGAATGACAGGCATTATGAGATACGTATTTCCAAGGTAACAGGAAGAGCGCATGGCAGGGAAAATGTGCAGGCATATATTGCCTGGATATTTGATATGACATTTATCAATCAATATACCAGTGAAATGATTAAGCTAAAGGAAGCGTCTGAACAGGCAAGCATAGCCAAAACCAATTTTCTGGCACATGTGTCACATGAAATCAGAACACCAATGAATGCGATCGTAGGTTATTCCAATATGGCGCTTCGTACCCAAGATACAAAGGATGTGAACTATTATCTCCGGAATATCAAAGAAGCATCCAATACATTGCTGGATCTGATCAATGAGATACTGGATATATCCAAGATAGAAAGCGGCAAGATGGAACTGGTGGATGTGAACTATTCCTTTGAGAATATGATACATGAGATTAGTTCCATGATGGGTGCACAGGCGGGAAAAGCCGGACTTGCCCTGATTATCGAGATAGAACCGGATATACCCAAGTGGCTGTGTGGAGACCGGGTGAAGATCCAGGAGATTCTTACTAATCTGATCAGCAATGGTATCAAATATACAAAGGCAGGCAGCGTGTCCTTGCGGATTCATATGCGTGAGAGAACAGAAGAACATGTAATGCTGCATATTGAAGTAGAGGATACGGGAATTGGAATTGAGAGAAAGAACTTCCCTTTGGTCTTTGGCAAATTTGAACAGTTCGATAACAAGAAGAACTACCAGATAGAAGGAAGTGGTTTAGGTCTGTCCATTGTTAAGAGCTTTGTCGAAATGATGGGTGGTCATATTACCTTTGAGAGTGAATATGGACGCGGTACGAAGTTCATGGCGGATATCTGGCAGGGAATCGGACACAGAGAGAAAACAGATGATAAGGACATTGTTCCGGATGATGAGAATATACAGATACAGCCTGGCAGAATACTGGTCGTAGATGATAATGACCTGAACTGTGATGTGGCAAAAGGTATTCTGTGCTGTCTTGGAATGCAGGCAGAAGCGGTTCGCTCTGCCAGGGAATGTATCACTCTTCTGGAAGAAGGTCAAAGATATGATATCATTTTCATGGATCATATGATGCCGGAGATGGATGGTGTGGAAGCACTGCATGAGATACGTTCAAAAGGCGGAGAGATTGCAGCAACCCCGATTGTACTGCTTACAGCCAATGCAGTAAGTGGAGTGAAAGAACAAATGATAGAAGAAGGCTTTGACGATTTCCTGTCAAAGCCTATAGATATCAGTGAATTACGTGGAGTCCTGATTCGATATTTGGGAGTATATCAGTCGTGACGTTCATCGACAGAATCATAGGTCTCACAGAAGCGCGCCGAGAAGGACGGCTCTTCGTTGTTGGCATATAGGTGGGATATATCACCGAAGCTGCTGATACGGAAGATTGCAGTCCCTTCCCGGCGTTCTTCAGTATAGATCGTAGTAACAGAAGTCGGGGCAGCGGCTGTATGATGCCATAACAGCATAGGAGAGACATTCATCAGATGGCTTAACAATACGCACTCCAGTCCAAAATGGCAGAAGAATACGATGGTATCCCGGTTAGCTTTCTCTACGCGGTAGATGTCATTTTCACGGACATAGCCATATTGGGCAAGTAACTTGTCAAAATTATCAGTGACCCATTTATATTCTATATCTACCCTGCCTTCCTTCATGACAGGATGCTGCATCCACAGATCACGACGGTAGAATTCCTCTTCCTTTGTCCAGTCCTGTGGCAGCCAGTCCCAGGAAATCATGCGTTTATCGGCTACATCAGGTCTTTGAATCGTGGGGGCAAATTCACGAAGCCAGTCACATTCTGTTGCAGTACGATTCATTTTATGCAATGTGCAGGAAGCGGTTGCCTTGGCACGGCCTAATGGAGAGACATAGAAGTCCTTGATGTTCATTTTGGAGATTCTTTCAGACAGGAGCTCTGCCTCACACCAGCCCTTGGGAGTCAGTGAGTCCTGCTCATAGTCCGGATCACCATGACGAATAATTAGTAATCTCATAAGTGTTGTCCTCTTTTCTTTCACGTGGATTTTTATATAGTTTAACATAGATTTTGACGATATAAAAGTATGTAACTGTTTACATTTTATATAGACATCAATAGGAAAAAAGTGTTATATTTTATGCGAAACAGGTAAGGAATTTGTAAAAAGAAAGTAAAATAATTATGGAAATATTAGTAACAGGAAATATAAAATGGCTGGAAGAAGAATTCTTCACCGTACTGGCAGAACAGAATAAAGTTATCGTCTGTGGTAAGGATGCAGAGAGAATCAGAGAGAAACATATATCTCCTTATCAGTTCTCCATAGAGCAGAAAGAATTTGAAAAACTGTTTTTTACCTATCATTTTCAATATGTGATTTATTTCTCACAGTGCCTGGAAAAAGACGCTTTTCAGGAGATAGAATATCTTCATGCGATATTTGAACTATGTCAGAGAAGACAGGGGACGAAGCTGGTCTATATCAGAAATCAGGAAGTGATTTCTGCTTCTTATGGAGAAACTCAGCAGATTATAGAGAGCGCATGTACACAGATGTGTGAGCAGCATATCAGACAGGGAAGCACTCTGGTGGATCTGAGAATCCCTTTTCTGGCGGCAGCGGACAAGCCGGAAGGATTGCCGGCAGATATTATGAAAGCGCTTTTATACGATCAGAAGATAATCTTGCCTTTTGCAGCTGAACAGACGGTTGATTTTCTATTTGAAAGTGATCTGGCAGCATTATTAAATGCCATGATGGAAGAGGATGAGACAGGGTATCTGCAATATGAACTATATGGTGGAAACCAGATGCAGTTGGGGCAGGTGATTTCCGAGCTGGAGAAAGCCATGGGAACATCAGATGCAGATGTTACATATGGAACGCTGTGCATGCAGCCACAGAAGCAGACAGAGCAGTTCAGATATCATTATGGGTGGTATCCTAAGGAAAATGTGAAGAATGCTTTCACAGACTGGTATATAAAGTATCAGTCCCAGACACAGAAGCAAAGCAGACGTAAGACATTAAGAAATATAAAAATGGATAAGAAGTGGAAAGAGAGGATTCTCTATACCGTAGAATGTGTCCTTTTGTTTGCGCTTTGTGAATTTCTGACCTATGATACGCGGGATATGCAGCTTTTGGATTTTGCCGATTTCAGACTGTTTTTTGTAACGATTGTTGGTATGATGTATGGACTTCGGTTTGGCGTGGCAGCATCTGTGGCAGCCTGTGTCATGTATTTTGCAAGTTCAGGGAATCAGACCAACTGGCAGATACAGTTCTATAATATTGTAAACTGGCTCCCCATTGCTGTATATATGCTGGTGGGCTCTATAGCAGGTTATACCAGGGATCGTTATCAGGATAAGCTTGCGAATGCGGATAAAAGCCAGCAGGTACTGGAAACGAAATATATATATCTGAATGAACTGTATACGAAAGCTCTGGAGAATAAAGAAAGCTACAGCAGCCAGATCATGAATTATAAGAACAGCTATGGTCGTATTTATGCAGCGGTAAGACAGCTCAATTCTGTACATCCAAGTGAAATCTTCTATCATGCCATAGCAGTGCTTGAGGATATGATGGATACGCAGAGTGTGGCAATCTACTCCCTGGATGGAGGACGCTACGCCAGGTTAAATGCCTGTTCAAGAGACCAGATGAACAGGCTGACCAAATCTCTGTGCCTGGATGATATGCCTCAATGTGCATCGACTCTGGAGACAGGGGAAACCTGGGTGAACCGGGAACATATAGAAGGCGCTCCCATGTATGCTTATGGCATTATGAAGAATGGCAGTCTGGTTGGTATCATTGCACTTCAGGAAGTTGCCTATGAGCAGATGAGCATGGAATATATGAACCGCTTCAATATCATATCGGGACTGATATCAGATTCCCTGATTCGGGCAACCAATTATCAGGAGATTGCTGAAAAAGACAGAATGTTGTCTGGAACAAGGATTCTGCGTACAGAGGCATTTCAGAAAGAAGTGGAGGCACAGAGACTGCTCAAGGAGAATAATCGTGCCGATTTTGTACTGCTGCGCGTTGTGATGCAGGAGACGGATTATGGGAAAATCAGCGATGCACTGCTTCATGTGACGAGAAAGAATGATATCCTTGGACTTGGAGAAGATGGCAAGGTATATATCCTGTTGTCACAGGCAGACAGGAATAATCTGGAAGCAATCGAAAACCGTATGAAGAAGAATGGTGTAGAAGTAGAAATTGCAGAGAAATATTAAACTGGTGTAGTATGAAAAATCAAATGATACTTGTAATGATCTTAATATTGCTTCACATTGTGGTATGTATCGTAGTGACATTTCATAGAAAGCATGTCGCGTCAGTCAGACGGGAAAATGTGATGCCGCTTGTTTATGCAGTGCCTTTCTTTGGAGCTGTATGCTATGGAGTACGTCTGTATGAAGACCGCAGACACAGGCTGGGTGGACGCGATACGGACATGAAGCCCAAGGATATTATGAAGGGCAGATATCAGAGAATCCAGGTTGAGGAGAATGAACAGGAGCAGGTGGTTCCACTGGAGGAAGCATTGCTGGTGAATGATGCCAAAGTACGTCATTCTCTGATGCTGGACATCCTTCACAAGAATCCGAATGAATATATTGCGATTCTGCAAAAGGCAAGAAACAGTGATGATACAGAAGTCACCCATTATGCAACAACAATGATGATGGAGATACAGACGGAGTATGAGAAGAAGCTGCAGCAATATGAGAAAACCTATAAAGAACATAAGGACGAAGCATTTTTGCGAGAATTTATCCTGTTTTTGCAGGAATTTATTGACAGTGGACTGTTATCCGGCAATATCGTAACTGTGTATAGAAAGAGACTTGGAAGCCTTCTGACAGATTATTTTGCACTGAGGGGCAGTAATAAGAAGGGCAGGCTTATTTTCACTGCAATTGAGAATGATCTGATTCTTGAGAATAATGAGGAAGCGGGAGAACTGCTGCAACAGGCAGCCTTGGAATATCCGGCAGATGAGAGACTCTATATGCTGTATGGACACTATTACGATAATATAAGAGATTATGCATCATTTCAGAATATGCTGGATACGATCAGGAAGAATGGTATTTATCTAAGTCATGAAGGCAAGGAATGGCTTTCATTCTGGAACTGAGAGTGAGGGATACAGATCATGTTTAAGAGAGTAAAAAAGAATTGGAATATGTTATGGCCTCTGTTGGCATTGACTGTTGTAGCTGTCATAATTTTTCTGGAAAGAATGGGAGTAGCGGAGAATTTTCTGAAAGGAGATCAGGAAATTGCCCAAAATGAAAGAACCAGACCAACAATAGAGATACCGGATACTGTACTGTTTGTATCCAGAAGGGAAAGCAATTCTGCTGACTTTGCATCAGAAATGGAACAGATTCTGGATGATATGCGTCAATCCTATGAAATAGTATACGTAGAAGATGTGGAGAAAGAAGAGTTCGGGGAACAGCTTGCACAGTACCATAAGGCGGTAATCTGTTTTACAGATCTGGATATGATGGGAGAGCAGATATCCGTATTGTCTGACTGGGTGAAGCAGGGCGGTTGTATGATGAATATGGCTACTTTTGACGTATGCTCCAATTTGCAGGTAATTGCAGGTAAAATGGGAATACTTGAGGGAGCAGACAGTTATGGTTCAGTCAGTGGCTTCTATGTGGATGAGGAATTCATGATAGGGGCAAAGAATCGCCAGTTCGCTTATGATGATGTCTATCAGTCAAGTCTGAATGTGCTGCTGGATCAGGATTGTCAGACATATGTTTATGCCATGGATAGCGACTTGCCTCTTTTATGGGAATATGATTATGGAAAAGGCAGATTTGTAATCATGAATCAGACTATGACCGGTAAATCAGCAAGAGGTATCTTGTCAGCAGCATATAGTCTGCTGGATGATATCAGTGTATATCCGGTTATCAATGCGTCGGCATTTTATCTGGATGATTTCCCGGCTCCGGTTCCATCGGGCAATGGCAAATATATCAAACAGGAATATGGAATGGATATCAGTAATTTCTATACGAATGTATGGTGGGAAGACATACTGGACTGGGAAGATAAATATGGAATTGTGCATACTGGTATGATTATTGAAGATTACTCTGATATCGTAGAAGAGCCGTTCACAAGGACAGAATCTACAGAGCGTTTCCGTTTTTTTGGCAATATGCTTCTCAATCATGGTGGTGAACTGGGTTTCCATGGTTATAATCATATGCCGTTATGTCTGGAGAATTTTGACTATAAGGGACTCTATGATGGCTATACATTATGGAAGTCTATGGAAGATATGGAGAAAGCGATTACCGAACTGGGAGAGTTCTCCAGTGAGATATTTCCGGAACAGAAATTTACAGTCTATGTACCACCCTCTAATATTCTGTCACAGGAAGGAAGAAAGGCATTAAAGGAATCCATGCCGGGCATTCGTGCGATTGCGTCTACCTATTTACCGGGTGACTGCGTATATGAACAGGAATATGGAATTGGAGAGGATGGACTGATTGAGACACCACGTATTACATCCGGGGCGATTATGGATGATTATACCTATCTGATCGCGTTCTCAGAGTTGAACTATCATTATGTGCAGTCACATTTTATGCATCCCGATGATGTTCTGGATGAAGACAGAGGAGCTGCGCTTGGATGGAAGAAAATGCATGAGAATCTGGATCAGTATCTGTCCTATATCTATACTGCGGCACCGGATATCCAGAACGTAACCGGAAGCGGTATGGCAGATGCAGTAGAGAATTATGCGGGATTGTCCATTCACAGAACCGAAGTGGAAAATGGCATTCGTTTTGATCTGGGTGGCTTTTATGAGAAAGCATATCTGATGGTAAGGATAGCGCAGCCACAGGAAGGCAGGACGTTAACTGTTGTAGGAGGAACCTGCGAACCTTTGACAGGAAGTCTGTATCTTCTGACTGCCACACAATCCCATGTAGAGATCACATATGAGTAGAAGAGGTTGGAAACGTGAGAATCTGTATGATATTAGAAGGAAGCTACCCCTATGTGTTTGGTGGCGTTTCTTCCTGGACACATCAATATATGCAGGCTATGAAAGAGCATGAATTTGTCCTGTGGTGCATAGGTGCACAGAGCAAGGATAAAGATAAATTCAAGTATAAGTTACCTGACAATGTGGTTGAAGTACATCAGGTATTTCTGGATGATGCACTGCGTATGAACAGTCAGGGCAGGATGCACCACAGAAATCTGAAAGAAGAAGAACTGCATGCATTGCAGACTTTAATCTCAGGGGAAAATACGGACTGGAGCATTTTATTTGAAATGTTTCAGAATAACAGGATTAATCCCTTGTCCATGCTGATGGGCTATCAGTTTCTGGAAGTGGTGAAGAATGCATGCCATGAGAAATATCCTTATATTGCATTTGCAGATTATTTCCATACAGTGCGTTCCATGATGCTTCCTGAGCTGTATCTGCTGACACAGCAGGTTCCACAGGCTGACATCTATCATGCGACAGCGACCGGATACAGTGGTATTCTGGGAAGCCTTGGCAAATGGAAATATAATAAGCCTTTTATCCTGACAGAACATGGTATTTATACCAGAGAGAGAGAAGAAGAATTGTTGCGTGCCAAGTGGGTACTGCCAAGCCTGCGTAAGCAGTGGATCAACCTGTTCTATAATTTCTCCAACTGTGCCTATACCTATGCAGATTATGTGACTTCTCTGTTTGAGAGGGCAAGCCAGATACAGAAGGGTCTGGGATGTGATGAGAATAAGCTTAGAGTCATAGGTAACGGTGTCCATTATGAGAGATTTGTCAATATTCCGGCACCACAGACACAGGACTGGGTCAACATTGGAGCAGTAGTCCGAATAGCCAAGATTAAAGATATCAAGACGATGATTTATGCATTCACAGAATTGAAGATGCGTATTGATAAGGTAAGATTATATATACTGGGAGATGTAGATGACCCTGAGTATAAGGAAGAATGTGTGCAGCTGATAGAAATGCTGGGAGTAAAAGACATCATTTTCACAGGTCCTGTCAACGTTGTAGAATATATGGAGAAATTTGATTTTACGATATTGACCAGTATTTCAGAAGGTCAGCCACTGTCGGTATTGGAGTCTTTTGCAGCGGCAAGACCGGCAGTTACGACAGATGTAGGCTGCTGCAGAGAGCTGATCTATGGAAGGACACAGGATGAACTGGGACAGGCTGGCTTTCTTGTTCCTCCGATGCACCGTGAAGAACTTGCCAATGCAATGGAGAGAATGTGCCTGGATACGGAGATGAGAAACAAGATGGGTGCTATCGCACAGAAACGTGTGGAGCGCTACTATACACATGAGATCAGTATGAACCAGTACAGAGAACTGTATAAGGAAGTGATAATGTAAGATGGCAGGAATCGGGTTTGAATTAAAGAAGCTTTTTTCTAAAAAAGGTCTGTTTGCACTGATCAGGGCGTATGGTTATGCAGGAATCGTGTGTACAGGCCCTATGCTGCTGGGTATGGTGCTGCTGGCAGGAGTGCGCATGATTGCGACCTTTGCAGGGACTGCCAAAGATATGCAGGAGCTGCTGATATGTATGATTACATATAGTCTGCTGGCTTCTTTGCTGGTCACTAACTTATTATCCATGATTACGACACGCTATACGGCAGACATGTTGTATATGAACAAAGATGACAGGATTATGCCGTCCTTCTATGGAAGTACAGCACTGATGTATGTAATCGGAGGATTGGGATATGGGATTTTCCTGTTATTCTCAGGTATAGAGCCGGTGCATCAGCTATGTTGTTTTATTCTGTTCATGGAACTGATTGTTGTATGGCAGGAGATTAATTATCTGACAGCAGTAAAAGATTATAAAGGGATTCTGCTTACTTTTCTGATGGCGGTAGTCGCAGGGCTGGCAGCAGGATATCTACTTGTGAGAGCAGGCGCAGATCCCGTGTTATCACTGTTTGGCTGTGTTATCATTGCATATGGAATTATGCTGGTATGGTATTACAGACTGTTAATTCAGTATTTCCCTCAGGGACGGGGAACTTCACTGGCTTTTATGGAATGGATCGACAGATATCCACAGCTTATGGGCGTAGGAACCTGTATCGGGATTGGTCTGTATATTCATCTGATTCTGATGTGGGCAAGTCCTATCGGAGTACAGATCAAGGGACTGTTCTATTCAGCACCGGGGTATGATGTTCCAGCACTTTTTGCCTTTTTATCCATATTGATCACAACCATCAATTTCGTAACGTCAGTAGAAGTGAATTTCTATCCGAAATATCAGATATACTTTGGGCTTTTTAATCATGGCGGTACATTGATTGATATAGAGAATGCCAGAGATGATATGATAGAGACTCTGTTAAAGGAATTAAGCTACGCTTTCGCAAAGCAGTTCTTTGCAACGGTTGTATTTATCGTAGGCGGAACGCTGTTGATACCGCGTCTGCCATTTGGCTTTACAGAGGAAATGCTTGGTATATACAGAGTATTGTGTGTGGGCTATGCGTTCTATGCCACTGGCAACTGTATTATGCTTATGTCTTTGTATTTCGCAGACAATGTGGGAGCCTTATTAAGTTCCGTGGTATATGCAGTGTGCAGTGTACTGGGAACCTGGTTTACGATGAATGGAGATTCCAGATATTACGGATTTGGCTTTCTGATAGCAGGAATCATATTTACGGCGACGGCACTTATGAGGTTAATCAGCTATCTGAAGAAGCTGGATTACCATGTAATCAGTAAACAGCCATTAATACAGAGTAAAAAGACTGGTCCGGCAACGAGATTAAGCAGGAAGCTGGAGGAGAGATATTGTGAAAAAGAGAAGATTTAATATAAAATGTATGGTGATTCCCTTACTTGGAATGGCACTGTTGACAGCCTGTGGTTCCAGTAAAGAGAGTACACAGCAGGACATGACAGAGGTCGTGGAAGAAACACAGGAGCAGACAGGACTTGGTGAGGATAACAGATACACACAGACGGGCAATCTGCCCATTACAGATAATGATGCCCTGTACGAACAGACGAAGGACGATCAGGTTGTGACCATGTATCTGACTGTACAGTCAGGGAATGCATCAGAGGGAACGAATCACACATGGACAGAGATCAATCAGTATTCTGTATATGATTATGAGTCTATGGGAGTGGACAGATATAAGGTAGAGGGTACTCTGAAAGTAGGAAATGAATCAGGACCTGTTCTGGGTGAATTTGGATACGAGGCGGCAACACCTAATGTAACAGTGTCTATCAGAGGACAGTCTTCCAGCAGTAACGCACAGAAGAATTATAAGATTAGGATCAGGGATGGCAAGGGCAGCTATCAGAATCAGAAAATCATTAACCTGAATAAGCATATGAGTGAAGGACTCCGCTTTCGTAATAAACTGTGCTATGACCTGATGAAGGATTTACCGGGAATGATGAGCGCAAGAACACAGTTTGTCCATCTGTATGTGAAGGATATGACAAAAGGTGGAAGCGGTGAATACGAAGATTATGGTCTGTATACACAGGTAGAGCAGATTAATAAGACATATCTGAAGATGCATGGACTGGATAAGAACGGACAACTGTATAAGGTTAATTTCTTTGAATTCCAGAGATATGAAGATATTATCAGACTTTCCAGTGATGCGGGGTATGATGCGGATTCCTTTGAAGAATATCTGGAGATCAAGGGAGATAACGATCATAGTAAGCTGATAGAAATGCTGGATGATGTGAACGATACCTCCAAGCCAATTGAAGAGACCTTTGCCAAATGGTTTGATGAGGAAAATGTTTTATCCTGGCTTGCGTTTCATATATTGGTAGGGAATAAAGATACACAGTCCAGAAACGTGTTCTTATACAGTCCGCTAAATGTGGATAAGTGGTATTTTATATCATGGGATAATGATGGTTCCTTTGCTACGTTGGAAAGCACTTTTACAGGAAGCAGAAGTGGTCTGGAATGGGAGAATGGAATCAGTAATTACTGGGGCAATACTTTATTCAGAAGAATTTTCAAGTCTCAGGAGCTGCGTGCCAAGCTGGATGAAAGAATCCTGCTGTACAGAAATTTACTGACAGAAGATAAACTGACGCAGCTGGCACAAAAGTATAATAAGTTGATTGAACCGTATTTGTGGAGACTGCCGGATGTTTTGTATATGCGGCTTACTTATGAAGAGAGACAGCAGGTTCTGGAAGAATTTCCAAAAGAAATAGAAATTAATTACCAGAAATATTTGGAAAGCTATGAGAAACCACAGCCCTTTTATATAGGAGTCCCGCAGGAGAATGCGGACGGACTGCATCTGGAGTGGGATATTTCTTATGATTTCCAGGGAGAAGACATTACCTATACTGTGCAATTGTCTGATACTTACACATTTACTACTGTTTTGTATGAGGAAAGTAATCTGCATTCACCAATGATTACCATGCCGGTGCAGCTGGAACCGGGTAAATATTATATTCGTGTAAAGGCAACCAATGAATCAGGAAGAGAACAGTACGCATTCGATACTTACATGGCAGAAGAAGGGAAGCAATACGGTATCAAATGCTTCTACTATCTGGAAGATGGCAGTATTGTGGAGGATGGTGCCAATGACGAATAAGCAGAATTTCCGGCATGAACTCAAGTACAGGATCACACAGGCGCATAAGGATATTATGATGGCACGCCTTGATATGTTTTTGGACAGGGATAACAATACCGAGAATGGAATTTACCAGATACGCAGTCTGTATTTTGATGATTACTGGAACAGTGCGTATGAAGAGAAGCAGATGGGTACTGCGGTCAGAAAGAAGTACAGAATACGATTCTATAATTACAGTGATGAGTTGATCAAGCTGGAATGCAAGCATAAGCAGGGAGCCTACATTTACAAACAGTCAGCCAGGCTGACCACAGAAGAAGTAAGGAATATTCTTGCAGGAAATTATGAGATACTCAGGGAAAGAAAGGAAGAGGTATGTCAGACTTTTTACTATGAATGTGTGACAAACTTTCTACGCCCCAGAGTAATTGTTGATTATGAGAGAGTTCCTTATGTATTTGAACCGGGAAATGTGCGGATCACTTTTGACTATCATTTGCAGGAAACGGCTCTTATGGGAGATCTGTTTGATCCAGAGCTGCCATCCTGGTCAGTCATGAAGCCGAATGAGCTGATTATGGAAGTAAAGTATACACAGCTGCTTCCAGATTTTATTAAGGATCTGCTGACAACAAGTGAGGCAGAGTATACGGCAGCATCCAAGTATGTGATGTGCTGTGATCACAAGATAGAGAGAAAAGGCATTTTAATATAACGAGAGGTTAGGTTATTACAATGAGCGTAAAAGATATGATCAAAAAGTCAGTACTGGAATCGGATAATTTCGTCCAGTCAGTATCATGGGATACCATGAGCGGTATTATCATTAACATGCTTCTGGCAGTATTGCTTGGGGTTTGCATATACCTTGTATACAAGAAGTTCTATAACGGAGTCATCTACAGCCGGTCTTACGCACTGACACTGGTGGGAATGACATGCCTTACCTGTATGGTAACACTGGCAATTTCCACGAATATCGTGATCTCACTTGGTATGGTAGGTGCTCTTTCTATTGTACGTTATCGTACTGCTATCAAAGAGCCGCTGGATCTTCTGTATATGTTCTGGGCAATCACATCAGGCATTACACTGGGCGCCAGCATGTACATACTGGTACTGGTCGGTTTTGTAGTTATGACGGTATTTATCGCAGTATGTTTCAGTAAGAAGTCAAGAACACAGACATATATTCTGATGGTACAGTATGTCGGAGCTGAGACAGGGGATGAGATTCTGCGTGAGCTTAACAAGACCAGATATCAGGTAAAATCCAAGATTCTCCGTAATGAACTGACAGAGATGACGATTCAGGTGGAGTGCAGAGACACACAGATGGTAATTGCAGAGAAGATACAGCAGAATCCAAATGTCAAGAATACATCCTTTGTTCAGTTTAATGGGGAATACCATGGTTAATAAAAATATTGGAAAAGGCATCTTATTTTTGATTTTAACAGTACTTATCCTGATTATTGTATATAACAAAATTATCATACAAACATCCATATACACAGATGAGAATGAACAGGAAATACTGTATAATCCTTTGATTGGATATGCGGTGAGTGCAGACTATCCTGACGCTGTGGGTGAGAATACGCTGGTGTACATTGGTATGACATGGAGCGATATCGAACCGCAGGAGGGGGTGTATGATTTTACAACATTAATAAATGAGAATCAGGCACAGGAGTATGCAAGTCAGGGGAAGCATGCAGTGTTCCGGCTGTTATGTGATGTACCTGGGCAGGAAGAACATATGGATATCCCACAGTGGCTGTATGAGAAGACCAGGGATGGAACTTTTTATGATACTTCGTATGGTAAGGGATATTCCCCTAACTATGCCAATCCGGATCTGATAGAGGCACATGGCAAGGTATTGCAGAAGATTGCAGAGGTATTTGAGGAAGTAAGACCGGGATTTTTAAGCTATGTACAGCTTGGCAGTCTGGGGCACTGGGGCGAGTGGCATGTGAAATCTGGTGAAGGCATTGTTCCCATTCCAGAGGAATCTGTCTGTATGCAGTATGTAGACCAGTATGTAGAGGCTTTTCCGGATGTACAGCTTATGATGCGAAGACCTTTCCTTGGAGTAAAGGAATATGGCCTGGGTGTCTATAATGATATGACTGGAGAAGCAGAGGATACCAATGAATGGCTGGAATGGTTAAATGATGGAGGCATATATACAGAGCCTGCCAAGGCGCATACCTTATATGCCATACCGGATTTCTACAAAAAGGCAGCAGTAGGTGGAGAGTTTACCAGTGCAAGAAGCTGGGAAGAACTGCTGGTAACAGATATGGATACGACCAAAAGCCTGATCCGTCAGTCTCATATGAGCTTCATAGGACCTAAGGTTCCCCATGCATTAGAAGCGCCACAGTATCAGCAGGAAGCAGCAGTCATCCGGGAATTGCTTGGATATAAGCTTGGTATCAGTAAGGCAGCTGTGAAGAGGAACAGATTATCGGGTATATGGGATATAGCCGTTACGTGGAATAATCAGGGAATCGCACCCATGTATGAGGACTGGTGTGTGTATCTGTACTTCTATGATGAAGAGAATAATTTCATAGAGAAACAGCAGTTGGATATGAAGCTTTCGGATATTATGCCCGATATGAATCTGAAAGTACAGTGGAGTGGACACCTGCCTGATGATGTGGCGAAGATCCGTGTAGCAATCGAAGACCCCATGACAGGGGAAGCTGCGGTAACATTGAATAATGCGGGACAGGATAAGTATGTGACGATCTATTCCTCAAATGATTAATGACATATATAATTTATACAGTGGTAATCAGTTAAATATCTGTTATAATGAATAAGTATTGGATAAAAGAAAGAAGGATACAGGCATGCGGATTCATATAGAACAGACACAGCCACTGAAAATAAATACAAGTATGGGTGGCAAGGATAAAGAGGGAAACACGTACGGAGTCAATAACCGTTATTTAACGAAGAATGGCAGGGCGATGCTGCCTGTTATGGGAGAATTTCATTTCTCCAGATGGATGCCTGCGGAGTGGGAAGAAGCGATTCTAAAAATGAAGGCAGGCGGGGTAGATATTCTGGCTACTTATGTATTCTGGAATCACCATGAAGAACACAAGGGAGAATGGGATTTTGGTGGAAGCAGAAATATCAGGGCATTTCTGGAGCTTTGTAAGAAGCTGGATATGCCGGTATGGCTGCGTATCGGACCCTGGGCACATGGTGAGGCAAGAAATGGCGGTTTCCCGGATTGGCTGGTAGCAGAGCTTGGACATAATGGTCTGGGCTATATAGAGGGAGCATCCAGGGAACATGAGACAAGAACAAATGATGCCCTGTATATGCAGTATGTAGAGCAGTTCTGGACAAGGCTTGCACAGGAGATTAAAGGTGAAATGTGCAAGGATGGAGGTCCTGTTATTGGCATTCAGCTGGAGAACGAATATTGCCATGCAGGAGGTCCTTCTGATAAAAGCCGTGGTGTAGAGCATATGAAGAGTCTCAAGAGGCTTGCTTTGAAGCTTGGATATGAAGTGCCATATTATACAGCAACTGGCTGGGGCGGTGCGATTGTTCTGGAGGGAGAGACTCTGCCTGTACTGGGTGGATATGTGGATGAACCCTGGGCAGGGCATACCCATGAGATGCCGGCGTGTGAGAACTTTCTGATGATGCCATTCAGACAGGATGAGAACATTGGAGCGGATCTTGCAATTGATCAGGGCGCGGACTGTACATTCTCCAAGGAAGACAATCCCTATCTTACAGCAGAGCTGGGTGGAGGACTTCAGGTGACAGCACTTAGAAGAACCTATCCATATCCTGAGGATATCCAGGCACAGGCATGGTGTATGCTGGGGGCAGGAGCAAATCTGCTGGGATATTACATGTATCATGGTGGTGTGAATCCTGATGGAAAAGACACCACATTACAGGAAGCCAGAGAGACTGGATATTTCAATGATCTTCCGGTAAAGAGTTATGATTTCCAGACATGCATTCGTGAATCGGGACAGATTCATGACAGCTATCACAAGCTGAAAATGCTGCATTTGATGATTCATGCCTTTGAAGAAGAACTGGCATCTGCAGCAGCCTTTTTCCCAGAGAAACAGCCACAGGATGCAGAAGATATGACAACGCCGAGAGTAAGTGTGCGTTATTGTGAGGAGACTAAGGGTGGATTTCTCTTTATTAACAATCATCAGAGACTGCACCATATGCAGCCAATCCAGGGGCTGGATGTAGAGATTACAGGAATTGGTCAGGAGCCGCTTGTACTGCATGATCTGTGCTGCGAGGCGGATCAGTGTGCCGTAATTCCTTTTGGCTTGCAGATGGGAGAGAGCAGACTGATAAGCACCAATGCATCACTTCTTACAAGAATCGGCAGCAGATATTTCTTCTATAATAATGATAATGGTCAGAAGCCGTATTTTGACTATGAGGGCAAACCTTATGACAATATTGTAGTTCTGAGCAGGGAAGATGCAGAGCATGCTTATGTATTTGGCAATAGACTGTATATTACGGAACATCCTTTGTACGAACAGGATGGCGTATTATATCTGATAGCCGGTGAGGAAGAGGAGCGTGTGAGAATCTATGAAGAGGCAGGAGAGCCTGCGGATATGTATGTCCTGCCGCCAGAGATTATGACACGGGTGTCAGTTGCAACCAGGGAGACATCACAGATACAGCCTCCCCCATATGCAATACAGAGTATACTGGAGCAGGAAAAGGCACATAATGTCTGCAAAGTCTATGAATTACAGCTTACTTATGATAAAGTACGGGATGAATATGCAGATGATACTTCAGAAGATTATCTGCAGGATGTATATCTGACAATGAATTATGGCGGCAACAGGGCACAGCTGTATCAGGATGGTAAATTGCTGACAGACTGGTTTTCTAATGGTGAGGACTGGACTGTGGCATTGAAGCGTTACGGATATCCTAAGAATCTGACACTGGTTGTTTATCCATATGAAGAAGAGGTATACTATGATCTGCAGCCAAGGAAAGGCTGTGAACTGCATGAGGCATCAGCCCATGCGGTATATAAATTGGAAGTATAGAAACGAGGTTTAAGATGAGCGATACATTACAGAATTTAAAAGAGTATATCACAAAGATGAATCAGTATGAACATGTAGTTACGTTACTGAATTGGGATATGGAGACCGTGATGCCTAAGCTTGGATTTGAAGGGCATGCACAGGCTATGACATATTTTTCAACAGAAATGTTCAAGCTTTCCACAGCAAAAGAACTGGGCGATATGCTGGAAGAGTTATCCAGACCGGAAGAGTTTGATAAGCTGGATGATATGTGGCAGTTTATTGTGAAGAGAATGAAACGTGATTATGATGAGAATCAGAGAATCCCGGCAGATTTCTATGAAGAATTCGTTCAGGAGAAATCTGAGTCAGGTAATGCCTGGAAAGAAGCAAAGAGAGCTTCTGATTTCTCTATTTTTGCACCGCATTTACAGAAGATCATTGAAATGACAAAGAAGATGGCAGGATATACGAATCCCGGAGAAGAAGTATATGATGTACTTCTGAATCAGTTCGAGGAAGGTATGGACTCCGCTACAATTGATAAGCTTTTTGATGACTTGAAGCGGGAGCTGGTGCCTTTTGTACAGAAGGTACTGGCAGCAAAGCAGCCGGATGACTCCAGATTTGCAGGTAAATATGAAGTAGAAGAGCAGAAGAAGGTACAGAAGCTTCTTCTGGATTATATAGGCTTCAACTGGGAGGCCGGTACTGTAGGGGAGACAGAGCATCCATTTACGCTTAATTTCTCATCCAGAGATGTACGTGTAACGAACCATTATTATGAGAATGATGCGCTCAGTTCCATGTATTCAGCGATTCATGAGGGTGGACATGCAATCTTTGAGCAGAACGTGAATCCTGCCTATGATGGTACGATAGCAGGAAGCTGCCGCTATTGTGGTATTCATGAGAGCCAGTCAAGATTCTATGAGAATGTACTGGGGAGAAATAAGAATTTCTGGGTACCGATTTATGAGAAGCTTGGCGCATTGCTTCCCAAGTTCAAGGAAATCAGCCTGGATGAGTTCTATCATGAGATTAATCATGTCAGAAACAGTCTGATCCGTACAGAAGCAGATGAGCTTACTTACTGTTTCCATATCATTATCCGTTATGAGCTGGAGAAGGCAATCTTCCGCGATGGCGTGTCTGTAGAGGAATTGCCGAAGCTTTGGAATGAGAAAATGCAGGAATACCTGCAGATTACACCTGCAAATGATGCAGAAGGTATTTTACAGGATATGCACTGGTCAGATGGATCTTTTGGATATTTCCCATCTTACCTTCTTGGCAATATCTATGATGGTATGTATCTGGAAGAAATCACCAAAGAGATCGGTGATGTAGACACCATCATGCGTGAGGGCAGAATTGGTGAGATTACCAAATGGCTCAATGAGAAGATTCACCAGTATGGAAGCACCCGCTTACCGAAAGAAGTCATAGAGAAGGTATGCGGTAAGGAAGTCAGCGCACAGCCGATTATTGATTATTTCAAGAAGAAATATACGGAAGTATATAATTTGTGATACCACATGAGCTTGCTCATAAGTGGTTGAAAGCCCTTGGAATACGCCCGATATGAGTATAAAAAGGCACGATGTATCTGTAAAGTGGATATATCGTGCCTTTTTCGGGGAAAAGGGGAGAAATTATGCCTCTGTATAGGAGTCTACCGTAATTGTGTAATTGCTTGTGCCGTCTACGAGGACATTGCCGTTTGCATCCTTGATTGTGACGGTCTTGCCGTCGGCATCTTCGATCAGTCCATGATTGGTCAGACTGCTAAGCGTGCTGTCACCGGTTACAATCCACGTAGATGTCTTGTCAATAGTGAGGTTAGCGTAGCCATTGCCACCATTGCCGGCATTGCTTTCATCCTGAACGAAAGCACCAATCAGTGTACTTCCATTTACCATGTCGAAGTCAAGGTCACTGATGCTGTCCCAGATTACATCACCTGTCATATCCTGATTATCTGCTGTGAATATACAGTCAGCACCGTTGGCACCGCTTTGTCCCCAGCCTCTTGCATTGGAATTACCTGTGCATTTCAGGAAGAAATCATTGCTGTCAGAATAGGTAATATCTACATCAGACAGATAGAAAGTACTTTCTGTATTGGTTGTATAGAACAGACCGCCATTTTTGGAAGTGAGCGAGCCGCCTGTCATATTGAAAGTACTGTTACCTACTTCGGAGTCACCAGACATGCTCTGGTAGAGGATAACAGTCCAGGTACAGTCATTCTGTTCATTTTCCGGCATATCACCAGTCAGATCACAGTCTGTAAGCTTCAGAGAATTAAGACCCTCAATACATACTGCTTCTGAACCGGTAGCTGTCAGTGTAGCATTCTGAATATCAATATCTGCAGTACAGTATACAGCAGGTGAGCCTGAGCCATTAGAAGTATAACTGCCACCATTTACAGTCATTGTTCCGCCACCTCTGTCAGAACGGATTGCAGCAGCAGAGCCACCATTGGTCTCTACAGTCAGATTTGTAGCGTGCAGAGTACCACCGCCTGCTACGTGAATACCGCCGGAAGTATCCTGCGTTGTATTGATCGTTGTATCAGATACATTGGCTACGCCATCTCCATAAGCGAATACACCTGCGCCGCCGGAAGCATTGGTTGTAATCGTACTGTTGGAAATATTAACAGTTCCGTCAGTAGCAAGAACGGCGGCACCTACTCCGTAGAAACTGGAGGAATCCCCGCCTGTGCTGTCTGATGAAGTTCTGTCAATTGTTACATTGTCGAGGGATACATTAGCCTGATTTGTTACCAGGATGGCATTCTCATCTGTACCTGTAGAGGAGATGCTTTCATTGGAGATAGAGGTATCTTCACTGTATGTGTTCACTGCTTCATAAGAGGAAGGGGCGGATTGACCGCCTCCCATACCTCCGCCCATAGCTGAAAGAGTAGTGATTGTTACAGAGATTGCATTACCATCTGCATCTGTTGCAACAGTTACTGTAGTACCTTCAGTTAAGGAATCTATAGTGATCGCAGAGCCTGATTCATCATAGAAGAGTGTGTTGTCTGTCAAAGTGATTGTTACAGACTCAGCGTTATTATCAGGCGCTTGTGGGGCACCGTTACCATCGCCGCTTGGAGCTTCACCGCTTGGCTTGTCACCGCCACCGTTACCATCGGGAGCTTCACCGCTTGGCTTGTCGCCGCCGCCATTGCCATCAGGAGCTTCACCGCTTGGTTTGTCGCCGCCACCATTGCCATCAGGAGCTGCGCCGCCCGGCATGTTCATAACAGCAAGTGTAATGGATGTTTCATCTATACTTTCAATCCGTCCTGTAATGGAGTCATTTTCTTCCTCAGAGGCAGATTCACTCTGAGTTGGTTCAGTAGAGGCGTTTGCCTGTGAATCTGAAATCACTTCTTCTTTTGTTTCTGTTGTATTGGTGTTACTGCCACAGCCTGTCAGCAGTACACAGCCAATCAGCAGGGCATAAACAAATTGATTCATTCTTTTCATATTGATGTCTCCTTATTATGCTTGGTTCACATATGTGTTGTTTGATTTTATGAGCTTAGTATAGTTGGAAAATGTGATGAAAATTTGTGCTATATGTGTAAGTTCTGTGAAAAACGACATGAAGAATGGAATTGACAAGAAGCATGAAAAAGTAGAGAATAGTAACGATAACAAGTACGAAAGGTGTGTTAAAGGATATGAGTGAAATAACAAGAGAACAGATGGAGAAGTTGGAGAATTTACGTGAATATCTGAGGGGATTGCATTCTGTAGCAGTTGCCTTTTCCAGTGGAGTAGATTCTACTTTCCTATTAAAAGTAGCCCATGATACGTTGGGAGATAAAGCAATTGCAGTAACTGCACAGTCATGTTCTTTTCCAAAGAGAGAATTAAATGAAGCAATTGATTTCTGTAAAAAGGAAGGCATTGCTCATTTCATCTGTGAATCAGAAGAATTAAATATAGATGGATTTGCACAGAATCCAAAGAATCGTTGTTATCTGTGTAAGAAGGAATTATTTGAGAAAATCCGTGCCATTGCAGAGGAAAATCATATTGAGAATATCGTAGAAGGTTCTAATCTGGATGATAATGGAGATTATCGTCCAGGCTTACAGGCTGTAGCAGAGCTTGAGATTAAGAGTCCGCTGCGTGCATGTCAGTTTACCAAGGCAGATATCCGTGCTGTTTCCAGATATCTGGATCTGCCGACCTGGGAGAAGCAGTCCTTTGCCTGTCTTTCTTCCCGTTTCGTATATGGAGAGACTATTACAGAAGAGAAGCTTGGCATGGTAGATAAGGCAGAACAGCTCCTGCTGGACATGGGATTTCATCAGGTCAGAGTCAGAATCCACGGCATGATGGCAAGAATTGAGATTGAACCATCTGAATTTTCCAAGCTGATGGAAGAAGAGAACCGTAAGTTTATAGCTGAGAAGTTCAAAGAATATGGATTTACCTATGTGACACTGGATCTTCTGGGCTATCGGATGGGAAGCATGAACGAGACGCTTGGTCTGAATAAGGAGACAAAATAATGGAATTATATAAGGGTAGACCGGAGAATATACAGGGCAGATTGGACAAAGAGATTAGAGTATATGATCTGCTGGATTCACTGGGTATAGAATATGAAAGGACAGACCATGAAAGGACAGATACCATGGAAGCATGTAATGAGATTGATGCAATCTTACAGGTTACGATATGCAAGAATCTTTTCCTGTGTAACCGGCAAAAGACAAACTTCTATCTGCTTATGATGCCAGGGGATAAACCATTCAAGACAAAGGAGCTGTCCAGCCAGATCAACAGTGCAAGACTGTCTTTTGCATCACCGGAAGATATGGAGAGACTGCTGGATATTACACCGGGTTCAGTAAGTATTATGGGACTTATGAATGATAAAGAGAATGCAGTGCAGCTGCTGGTAGATGAGGATGTATTGCAGGGAGAATATCTCGGATGTCATCCATGCATTAATACATCCAGCCTGAAGATGCGGACGAAGGATGTATTTGAACGGTTTCTTCCGGCAGTACACCATGACATGATAACAGTTCATTTAACGGGAGAATAATGTTTCACAGTTGGCTGGAAAGGGAAGGTAAGCAGTAAATGAGAGCAGCAGATGCAAAAATCAAATATATTGGTCGTACGATCGCGGATGATAATGGCACGATATGGTGTGCTTTATCAGGAAGCGGAGTAGAGTTCACGTACAGAGGAGCTTCTCTGGATGTGGTATTGGCAGGGGATGACCTGACGAAGCTGGAAACGCAGCAATACGAGAAGATTAAGACTCAGCAGGATGTCGATTATGCAAGAATCGCTGTATATGTGAATAATGAACGTATCATAGATGAGCGGCTTGAAGTTCCGCAGAAAACGTACTGTGTTTGGAGAAGTGACAAGCCACAGGAGATTACGGTTCGTATTGTGAAACTGTCAGAAGCTCCGCATTCCATTGTCGGGATACAGGAATTTGTAATGGCTGATACAGATGTTATCAGTCCGACACCGGACAAGCCGTTAAAGCTTGAGTTTATTGGAGATTCCATTACCTGCGGATATGGCGTGGATGATAATGATCCGGAGCATCATTTCTCTACGGCAACGGAGGATGAGACAGCTTCCTATGCATATCTGACGGCACAGAGCCTTGATGCAGATTACAGTATGGTATCTTATAGTGGTTATGGAATTATTTCAGGGTACACGGAGACAGATGAGAAGCGGCTGACAGAGCTTGTGCCTGATAAATACGAGGATACCGGGTATTCAAGAGGCAAGGTGGATGGAGTGGCTGTTACACTGCAGAAATGGGATTTTGACAGATTTTGTCCAGATTTTGTGGTGATTAATCTGGGTACCAATGATGACAGCTACTGTAAAGACATTGCACAGAGGCAGGAGGAGTATGCGGCCTGCTATGCACAGTTCATACAGCAGGTGCACAGTCACAATCCGGGGGCATATATACTTTGCGTCTATGGTATCATGACAGACAGATTATATCCGTATGTGCAAAAGGCAGTAGAATTATATCGCCAAAAGACAGGGGATGAGCGCATTACTGCACTGCATATTGAACCTCATACCGATGAAGCAGGCTACGGCGCAGACTGGCATCCAAGTAAGCTGACACATATAAGGGCAGCCAAAGAAGTGACTGCTAAAATCAATTCGCTGAATAAGAAGTGCTAAAGCGTAATATGGCACTTCTTTTTTAAATTGACGGTTTTAGATAAAATTTATATAATTTTCAGTTTTTTTCAATAAAAATGTGCTACACTAATATGGGTTAAATTTACAAATTTTGTAAAAAGGGAGAGATGTACGTGTCTAAAAAAGAAAAGGAAAGCCTGGAGCAGGACGGTAATTTTATGATAAAGGTAGCAACCTTTATCGTAGACAGAAGAAACCTGTTCTTCTTATTGTTCGGAATATTAATCATATTCTCAGTTGTTGCAATGGGCTGGGTCAAGGTAGAGAACTCTTTGTCAGCATATTTGCCAGATACGACAGAGACCAGTCAGGGTCTGGACTTAATGGAAGAGCAGTTTATTACCTACGGCTCTGCCAAGGTAATGGTAGCGAACATCACATATGATGAAGCACAGGATATTGCAGATGATATCGAGGCAAGAGATGATGTCATTATGCTGGATTTTGACAGTACGGAGAATTATTTCAATAATTTCTCGGCGCTGTATTCTATTACATTCAAATATGAAGAAACAGATGACAGGGCGCTTCAGTGTCTGGAAGAGATAGAAGAGAGTCTGGATGGATATGATATCTATGTATCTACATCCATGGGTGATGCATCGGCAGAGCAGATTGAATCTGAGATGAATACAATCAGTGTACTGGTTGCAATCATTGTAGTAACAGTGTTGATCTTCACATCACAGACTTACGCTGAAGTTCCTGTATTACTGTTGACTTTCGTTGCAGCCGCAGCTTTGTCAATGGGCACGAACTTCCTGCTTGGTACAATTTCATTCGTATCTAATTCGGTAACGGTTGTACTGCAGCTGGCATTGTCTATTGACTATGCTGTCATCTTCTGTAACAGATATAAAGAGGAGCATGAGACATTGCCTATCAGGGAAGCTGATATTGTCGCACTGAGTAAGGCGATTCCTGAGATTTGCTCCAGTTCTTTGACAACAATCGGTGGTCTGATCGCCATGATGTTCATGCAGTATGGTATTGGACGTGATATGGCAATCTGTTTGATCAAGGCAGTCATTTTGAGCTTGATCGCAGTATTCCTGCTGATGCCGGGACTTCTGATGTTATTTGGTAAAGCAATGGATAAGACGAAACATAAGAACTTCGTGCCAAAGATTCCATTTGTTGGTAAATTTGCTTATCATACAAGAGTGATCGTGCCTCCTTTATTTGTGGCATTGATTATTGTAGCATACATATTCCAGTCCAAGTGTCCTTTCGTATATGGTTATTCACAGATTGAGACACCTGTACAGAATGACCAGCAGCTTGCGGATGAACTGATTACAGAGAGTTTCGGTGATACCAATATGGTAGCGCTGGTCATCCCGGCAGGAGATTATGAGAAAGAGCGTAAGCTGATCAATGATCTGGAAGCAAGATCAGAGGTTGATTACTGTCAGGGACTTGCCAATACGGAAGCAATGGATGGTTATATGCTGACAGATAAGCTAACGGCAAGAGATTTCTCGGAGCTTCTGGAACTGGATTACGAGGTTTCAGAGCTGCTTTATATGGCATATGCGGTAAATGATGAGAATTATGCCAAGATCGTGAATGGTATCTCCTCTTATAGTGTGCCTCTGATTGATATGTTCATGTTCCTGTATGATGAAGTAGATGAAGGTTACGTGACATTGGATGATGATATGCATGATACATTAGAGGATGCCCATGAGAAGATGCAGATTGCGCTGGATCAGCTGCAGGGTGCGGATTACAGCCGTATCCTTGTGTATCTGACACTGCCTGAAGAGGGCGATGAGACATTTGCATTCCTGGATGAAATGCATACCATGTCTGAGAAATATTATGATGGAACGATTCTGATTCCTGGTGATTCAACCAGCCAGTATGATTTATATAAGACATTCCAGATTGATAATAAGGTCGTTAATGTGGTATCTATTCTGGCGGTATTAGTCGTATTGCTGTTTACCTTCCAGTCAGCAGGTATGCCCATACTTCTGATTCTGGTTATTCAGGGTGCTATCTGGATTAACTTTGCATTCCCGGCATTACAGCATAACAACCTGTTCTTCATGAGCTACCTGATTGTAAGTTCTATTCAGATGGGTGCCAATATCGACTATGCAATCGTTATCTCAGGAAGATATATGGAATTAAAGGATAAGATGTCCAAGAAGGATGCAATCATAGAAACGATGAACTTTGCTTTCCCGACTATCATAACATCAGGTTCTATGATGGTACTTGCCGGTGTATTAATCGGTCAGATGTCATCAGATGGTGCTATCTGTGGTATCGGACAGTGTCTTGGACGGGGAACGATTATTTCTATTTTGCTTGTTATGTTCGTTCTGCCGCAGATTCTGTTATTGGGTGAAAAAGTCATTGACCGTACATCCTTTAAGGTATCTGTTCCGGTTAAAATGGAGAAAACCTCAGGGCTTGTCAGGGTGGATGGTTATGTACAGGGTCAGATTAATGGTATTGTTTCCTGTGAAATCCATGGTGTTATCAAAGGTGATGTAAATGCCCTTGTCAAGATTGGCAAGATTGAGCAGTTAGATGGTCAGGAACTGGCGGATGCTGCCCATATAGAAGAAGGAGAGGAGGCACTGATTGATGAAAAAGAAGATAATCAGTAAATTATTTTTCACAAGGATATGTGCCTATTCCCTGGCACTTGTGATGGCGGGTACGCTGATACCTGTATATCCTGTCATGGCTAAGACCGCACAGGAGGAACAGGCACAGGATGATGCAGATGGGCAGATGGAAACAATACAGATATCATCTGCCAAAGATCTGGAAGAACTGGCAGAGAACTGCCACATAGATGAATGGTCGAGAAATAAGATCATTGAGCTTACACAGGATATTGATCTTGCAGGTTCTGATTTTTTAAATATACCGGTATTCAGAGGTGTATTCAAAGGTAATGGACATAAGATAACCAACTACCGCTATAATGGCAATGGTTATGTAACGGGCTTCTTCCGTTATGTAGAAGAGGGCGGTATTGTTGAGAATCTGTATCTGTCCGGTAATGTGACCTCAGAAGATGAGAAACAATGCATTGGTGCGGTATGTGGCATTAACAGGGGTACGATCCGTGACTGTACTTTTCAGGGTTTGGTAGAAGGCAAGTATGAGACAGCTGGAATCGTAGGCATTAATGAAGGAACAGGTACGGTTCAGCGCTGTACAACCAAAGGAACGGTGACTGGCTATTATTATACCGGTGGTATCGTAGGTAAGAACTTTGGTACAGTAGATAACTGTTCTAACTATGCGAATATCAATAATAATTCCCAGTGGGTAGAAGAGGATGACGAGATCAGTGTCGATATCCTGCAGAATATCCGTGAGAATGAGACAGATGTGAAGGTTGCCAGTGGTGTGGATACTGGTGGTATTGTCGGCTTTTCCAAGGGTGTGATCATGAGGTGTACCAATGTAGGTAAGGTTGGTTATGAACACACGGGTTACAATATAGGCGGTATCGTAGGCAGACAGTCCGGTGTTGTAGCATTATGTACCAACCATGGTACTGTATATGGAAGAAAAGACATAGGTGGTATCGTTGGACAGATGGAGCCATATATTGAGGTTGATGCAGCAGAATCCATCCGTGATGCTGTGAACAAGCTGCATGATCTGGTACAGCAGACACTGGATGACATGGAAGAAGGAACCAATGTAATCCGGAATGATGTAGATGTATTGAAGAATTATTCAGATGCAGTGATTGACCAGAGTGATACATTATCCAACAGACTGTCCAGCTTTGCAGACAATAATATTGATCAGGTCAACAGTCTGACAGACCGTATGGAAAGTGTTCTGGATATGCTGCCTGGCATTATGGATAATACAGATGCAGCAGGCAATTCTCTGACTGATCTGAATAATGCACTCAAGAAGCTCAATGAAGATCTGAATATATCGGATAAAATGTCTTCTTCAACTTATAATGAGACAGATTACCGCAGATTGTCAGTAACCTCCAGTGTAGGTGGAAGCGTAAGTTCAGATAATGTGAATCCGAATGAAGGAACACTGGTTACACTTACGGTAAAGCCGGATAACGGATATGAGTTGAATGGGTTGTCTGTAACAGATGCAAATGGCAGGAGCATCACTACGAATCAGACAGCTTCTGATACCTATACTTTTACCATGCCGAAAGAAAATGTGCTTGTATCTGCTGTTTACACTTATACAGGAGCATTTCTGGAGAAGTCCAATGAAGGTGGTAACATTACTGTAACAGAGAAGGACAATGGACAGGTAGAGATTCAGGCAGAAGCATATAATGGCTATGAATTGGTTGGAAACAGTGTAAGTATAGGTGGTACTTCTGTTGCACTGGACAGTAATAACAAAGCAACGGTGAGCCGTTCTGCTTACATATCCGGGAATAAGCCGGTCATTGTCGAAGGACAGTTCAATAAAAAGTCCAACACCCATAAAGTGACACCAGTGTCAGGAACTGGCGGTATAGTGACCGTGGAAAGCCAGCAGGCGGCAGCAGGAGATACCGTTACAGTGCATACGGTAGCAGCCTATAATTATAAGGTAAAAGCAGTTACTTATAATGGATCAACAGCTACAGCATCCTCAGCCAATGCCGGCGAATATACATTTACTATGCCTGATGCAGACGTATCAGTAGAAGTGACATTTGAATATTCTGGTGATACTACGGATACTTCTCTTGTGTATGCAGAATCTACAGTAGGCGGTACAGTGACAGTGACCAGAAGTGCAGCCAGTGGAGAACAGTATAATGTTGTTATGACACCGAACTCAGGATATGAAATTCCTGATAGTGGCTGTTTAACAATCAGTCAAGTAATTTCAGGTGGATACAGCCAGCTTTCGTCTGTTTCAAAAGCTGATATGACACAGGAAGGAGACAGTTACCGATATCTTTTAACAAAGAGTTCCAACGTGGCTTTACGTGTATACGGCAGCTTCACGAAGTCTGCTGATACAAAGGACATTACCTGTACATCAGGAACTGGTGGCGTGATCACAGCCAGCTCATCCAGTGCAGAACCGGGAGATGAGATATATCTGGTCAGTGCCACAGGGAATGGTTACAGACTGAAATCACTTTCTGTTAAGACGGTATCCGGCACAGCGGTATCTTATCAGACAGAGTCCAAGAGATATACATTTACCATGCCGGCAGAGGATGTGGAAGTTACGGCAGAATATGAACCGATACAGCTGATGGTGACTTCCAATGCAGGCGGAGACGCAGCATACACAGGTGGTAATGATACGAAGGTAACACTGAAAGTAACACCCGACTCCGGTTATACAGTATCTTCAACCCCTATTGTGAAGGACAAAAATGGAAATACCATTTCCATGGGTAAGGCATCTGCCGGTACATGGACTTATGAATTCTATTTAAAGAGTGATGCAGAACCTGCATCTGCACAGATTACATTCCAGAAGCAGAATCAGAATGATGCAACACAGGATGCTCTGGACAGAATCAATGCCAATGCAGGAACTTTGAATGGTAAATCTAATGATATCAGCATGTCAGTAGATAAGATCCGGCAGATTATTACAGATGATGATGGCACTGTAAAGGACTGGAACAGCCTGAACTCTGCTGAGAAGAAAGACCTGATGAACGAGGTATCCAATCTGATGGATTATACATCAGAGGCAGGAACAGCAGCATCAGAGATTTTAAGTGATCTTGCATTGATTGCAAGTATTGAAGCTCCATATATCAAAGATGCAGCCAGTGCAGCCCATGATGACTTGGATATGGCTTCCAAGCATGTACAGAGCATCATTGACAGCTTAAAGAGTGCATCATCCGGAGCAAGGGGAATCGTAAATTACCTGAATGGTCAGTCTGATCTGAATTTCTCCAAGCTGGGTGATGAGTTTGATGATAATATGGATACGCTGCATACACAGCTGAGAGGTATGTCAGACAGTATCAAGGCAATCAGCGATCATGCAGCGAATTATTCAGACAAGGTAAATCATGACCTGAAAGCAGTGAATGACCAGTTGAACGTAGTCTTTAACCTGTTTATAGATAAGATTGACAACCTGGATAATATCAATGATGAGAAGAGCTTCTACTCTGATGTCTCCGATGAAGAGATTGAGACAGCAACGACCGGTCGTGTAGATAACAGCACAAATAAGGGTATTGTACAGGGCGATATTAATGTAGGTGGTATAGCAGGATCAATGGCGATTGATGAAGAAGATCCTGAGGATAATGCAGCAGGAAGCACAGATTTCTCTCTGGGTGACAGCTATACTACAATGTGTATCATTAATGGCAGCACGAACCAGGGCTATGTAACATCCAAGAAAGATGGTGCAGGCGGTATTGCCGGATATATGAAGTATGGTGTTATTACAGATTGTAAGGGCTATGGTGCTGTAGAAAGTACGGAAGGTGATTATGTAGGTGGTATATGTGGACAGTCACTTTCACTGATCAGGAACAGTTATGCATTGTCTAACCTGACTGGCGGTAATAATGTAGGTGGTATCGCCGGATACGGTACGAATATCAAGGACTGCTATTCTATGGTAAACATCACAGACGCCAAGGCACGATATGGAGCAATTGCCGGACAGATCGCACTGAATGATGAAGATGAGCAGGACAGCACCACTACAGTAACGAATAACTATTATGTAGGTGATGACATCTATGGTATTGATAATATCAGCTATATTGGAATCGCAGAGCCGATAACCTATGAGGAATTGCTTGCTGTAGAAGGTATGCCTACTGATTTCTGGCATCTGAAGGTTACTTTCAAGATTGATGATATGTATCTGGGTACTCAGGAACTGGCTTATGGTGACAGTCTGTCGAAGCTGACATTTCCACAGGCGCCTGCAAAAGACAATTGCTATGGAGTATGGCCGGATGTATCTGATCGGGTTATGACGGGCAACCTTGTAATCGAAGGCGAATATAAGGATAATGTAACAGTTGTACAAAGCGATAGCACAAGTAACATGCTGGCATCTGATGAAGGAGATAACAAGAAAGCACTTGTTCTGGTAGAAGGTGTCTTCACGGAAGATGCAGTATTGCATACTACCATTTCAGATGAGGTAGTGCCACAGGAAGTTACCGGTAAGAACGATTATACCGTATATCAGGTATCTTTGGAAAATACAACAGTAACAGGAGCTGACACACTTGCTGTACGTCTTCTGAATCCATACAAAAAAGCAGCCGTATGGAGCTATCTGGATGGTGAATGGCAGCAGGTTGACAGTAAAGTGCGAGGACAGTATTTACAGACGGACATGAAAGGTGCAATCGGTACATTCTGCATTGTAGAGGAAAGCTCCAATACAATGAAGATCATTATCATAGCTGTGAGCGCAGCAGTTGTTGTTCTTTTACTCCTGCTGATCAGGAAGTTTGCAGGCAGACACAGGAATAAAGAGAAAAAGCCTAAGAAACCTAAAGCCGTAAAAAAGACAAAGAAGATAAAGAAAACAGAAGATAAGTAATGAAAATGCTCCTTTCCATACAGCAGGATAAAGCTGCTATGGAAGGGGCGTTTTTTAGTTGAAAGTTATATCATCGGGTAAAATAGAGCTTGACATATATAGATTATCTACATATAATGATATATAGACAATCTATATATCATTATGAGAAAGAGAGGAATTGAAAATGGCAATTGATAAGAGCCTGGTATCAGGGAGTACTTCAATGTTATTGCTTCGGCTTCTTGAAGAGAAGGATATGTATGGATATGAGATGATAGATACGCTTGAGAGTCGTTCTAATCATGTATTCAGTTTGAAGGCAGGTACTTTGTATCCTCTGCTTCATTCACTGGAGGAGAAGGGATATCTCACAGCCTATGAGAATGAAGTGAATGGCAAAACCCGTAAATATTACAGCATTACGAAGAATGGAAGAAATTATTTAAAGGACAAGAAGAAAGAATGGCAGGAATATCAGACCGCAGTTACTAATGTGCTGTGTATGGAGGGCTAAGAAATGGATGAATTTATCAGTGCTTTGATTGAACAGATAAGGTGTAAGAAAGCCAGAGCCGGGATAGCCAGAGAGATAACAGACCATATTGAAGATGCGGCACATGCCTTGGAACAGGAAGGCATGACACATGAACAGGCACTTGCATCAGCAGTGCAAAGTATGGGAGATCCTGTTTCCATTGGTGTAGAACTGGACAGAATTCACAGACCAAGAATGGACTGGCGGACTTTTATTATGATTGTCATACTAAATCTGGGTGGACTTATGGTTCAATATGCAGCAACGGGCATTTCGGGAATGCAATGTCTGTATACCATGATTGGACTGGCAGTGATGATTGGAATCTGTTATCTGGATTACAGTTTCCTGGCGCGTTATGCGAGAGCCTGCTACTGGATAATGACAGCAGCATTTCTATTTGTATACTGGGGAGCACAATCAGGCGTGCTGGATGGCATGTCTCTTTGGGTAAATGGTAGCAGCTTACGTGGCTTTGCTATCCTGACGATGCTGTATATACCGGTATACGCAGGCATATTATATACATGTAGAGGAAGCAGAATGAAAGGTCTGCTGCGTGCGATAGCATATATGATTCCGCCACTCTTTTTCTCTTTGCATAGCAGCATATCTTCCAGCATGTGTATCTGGATTGTATTCTATGGGATGATTCTATATGCACTCTGGAAGGGCTGGTTTCGCTTAGAACGAAAGATTGCAGTGCCTGTGTGCGCTTTTGCAGCTTTCATATTGCCCATACTGAGTGCTGTATTTTTCTATTTCTTTGGTGCAGCAGATTATCAGAAGGTGCGCATTATTGCATTCCTTAATCCGCAATCAGATAGTCAGGGTTCAGGTTATTTCTATAATATACTTAGAACGGTACTTTCTGAATGCAGATGGCTTGGCAGCTCCGGAGGAGAAGGACCTGTACAGAGTTTCTTTGCATTTGGAAGAGAATGGATGATCCTGCAGCTTGTCATATCCTATGGCTGGATATGTGGACTGGCAGTGATTGCAGCGCTGGCAACATTCATTATCAAGGTCTTTGGAATTACAGCCAAAGCAGGTAATCAGCTGGGCAGGATGATCGGTTTTGGATGTGGTATGCTGCTACTGACAGAGAGCGTGCTTGGAATCGGCATGAATCTCGGAGTCTTCCCTTCTACAACAGTATGTATGCCATTCCTTGCTTACGGCTTTTGCAATTCTGTTGTGTACGCAGTTCTATGCGGCTTTATTCTCAGCATCTGCCGCTACCGCAACGTATTAACAGAGCATAACATGCTGCGCAGCCCGGAAAAAATAGCCATATATAAAAACTGAGATAACAGCCCAAAATGTAAAGTATACAAATTCGCTTTGCAAATCAGCCAACATGCTTTATAATATTTCCAGATGAATAATCAGGTATTGAAAGTATATATTAGAGAATTCAGAATTGTACAATTCGTGACTTTGAATTTATTTTGTAAGAGCCTGAAGAAGTGAGGTTTTGTATGGGAATAGTTGTTTTTGGTGCGGTATTTGTTGATATTAAGGGATTTCCGGATGATATCTATATACCCGATGGAAGAAATGTTGGACATGTAGAATATATTCATGGCGGAGTAAGCCGCAATGTTGTGGAAGATATAGCCAATATAGAATTAAGACCCACATTTGTCAGCATAGTGGATGACAGTGCCCTGGGTCAGGACGTAGTCAGAAAGCTGAACAATCATAAAGTAAACACGGATTATGTACTTACAATACCCGGTGGAATGGGAACCTGGCTTGCAGTATTTGACCACAGTGGCAATCTTGCAGGGTCTATCTCACAAAGACCCAATCTTATGCCGATACTTGACCTCCTTGAGGAAAAAGGCGATGAAATCTTTGCCAATGCGGATTCTGTTATTGTTGAAGTAGATATGGACAGAGATATTATCAAAAAAGTAGTGGCACTTTCCAAAAAACATAATAAAAAACTTTTTGGTGTTGTAAGCAATATGAGCATAGCAGTAGAAAGAAGAGACTTCCTGCAGAACTTCGACTGCTTTATCTGTAATCAGCTTGAAGCAGGCATGTTCTTTATGGAAGATTATGCAGATAAGACTCCGGAAGAACTCTGTGAGATTCTTGCTAAACGTGTCACCTTAGGCAAAATCCCAGCCATGATCGTAACTATGGGAGACCATGGTGCTGTATATGCCGACCTGACAGGAGATAAAGGAATCTGCCCACCCCAGAAGGTGCGTGTAAAAGATACCACAGGCGCCGGAGATGCATTCTGTGCAGGCGTATCCAGCGGTCTTACCTATGGGAAAACCCTGAGAGAGGCTGTCGAGATAGGAAGCCGGCTCGCAGCATCTGTAATTACATCATTAGAGAATGTATGCCCCAGATTCCTGCCGGAAGAATTTGGCATACAGTTATAATTGTAACTATTCAGAGCCATGCAAATTGAGTCAGAATATGCT
>ENA-ORTG01000362-ORTG01000362.1-human-gut-metagenome-genome-assembly--contig:-NODE-362-length-49218-cov-21.376381_pt1 | contig 49218 bp, 42 predicted proteins | sample MGYA00241906_ERZ509176 | MGnify/ENA primary metagenome ERZ509176 (study PRJEB26280, sample SAMEA2338811) | human gut metagenome | biome: human gut; feature: human-associated habitat; material: faeces...
TCCAACAGGGGGAGCCATCTCAGAAGCCTTGAGCCTCAACGGGTTCAGGGCTTTTTCATTTTTTAAAACAGTTTGAAATTTCAGTGTGTCTAACATTTTGTCTAACGCCTGTCTAACACTTTTTAGTTCTTTAATATGAATATCTTTCTCTATTTTTATATATTGGTATTACTTTTGATTGCGATATGATTACTTTGACGAATAAAAGTTGATTTTCTGAATTTTTAATACTCTTGATGATGTTAATTTGTACTCTTGTATTACTGTTCGCGAGCTTCATCCGCCTTCTGTGCAAGCTCGTCTTCTATGTTGATAAATACTGGAATCCCTCAATTAGTTTCTGAATAGAAAACTGAGCAATAACAGTGACGAGCATACCTAAGGATTGTGGGTGTACTTTGTGATTGTCATTTGATAGCGAGAACTATAATTGCAACTACTAATAAGGGATTTCGTAAAACAGCAAAACCGGAGCCGGCACACATATTTACTTACCGATCTGCACATTCGATTCAGGCTGCCTTCTTCGATATAATAGTTTCAGAATATCAAAGGAGAAACGGCGGATGAAGCCAAACTATTATCTAACGATTGATACGGCAGAACGGAGGCTTATCATCGGGGGCTTGAATAACCTGCAGAGTAGGTTTATTGCAGCTGGACAGTTTACCGATGTTGTTGATGAACTACTACTCAAATTTGTAAACGCCAAGGTAGAAAAATTCAGGGCGTTTATACTGGATGACAGGAGATAACGATAATGACAAAATAAGAAAAGATAGGATGTATATACCGTCAGACGGTGCCTTTTTACTCCGCTCTGTTGAACTTTGTAAAAAGTCCTCGTTAGGGACACCATAAGACCCGTTCATGGAAAAAGATTTGTTAATCAAATGCGGTTTGTCAAAAATTATGATAAAAGCGTGTATGTTTCGACACTTTGAATTGAAAAAACTAAATTTTTGCGCTATAATAAATAAAGCTGTTTGTGCTATATATTTGTCATCTAAACGCGCCTAAAAGGAAAATTTAAAAATGGTTAGATACAATAAGCCGTGGAAAATCCTAATTGATAGAGTATGACGAATGAGTATAAAGTCCGATTTATCGGACACGGATTTTGTTATAATCAGAGTGGGTGTAGAAAATGGAGCTTATAAATAACACCACAAAGACTCTAAAATGAGGAGTTATCGCTCGATGAAAACCTTACACTGCATACCGAGCAGGAAAACCTGAAAAAGCAAATAGAAAAGCTGGAAAAGCAGGCACGGGCTGAAAAACAGCCGAAGAAAAAGTTTGAGCTTGTGCAGCAGATAAAGAAGCTCAAGGAAGAATTGATATAGACGAAGGGAGTTCCTGATATGTCAAGTGAGCAATATCAACGGACGGTAAATAGCCTTGATAAAGAAATTGCAGACCTCGAAAAGAAAAAGGCGGCAAAAGATAGAGAAGCGGCTGCGCTTCAAAGTAAAATCAACACTTTGAAGAAGAGCATAAACAGCCATACCTCCGCTTCCACACTCAACAATAAAATGAGGCAGATTGCTACTCACGAATCCGACCAAGCAAAAAAGAGTCAGGACAGTGCCGAACTCGGAAAGAAGATTGCCGAAAAGCGCAAGAAGCGTGCTGAAGCCTATTTGAAACTCCAAAAGGAGCAGCAAAACGAGCAAAAGAAACAGGATAAAGCTAATCGGCAGATTCAGGCATCCTATGAAGCTCAGATAAAAGAACTTCAGCAGCAACTTTCAAGGCCGGTAGTTAGAACAGATGATCATCTAATGGTAACTGATGAAGAATATGATGTGTTCGTGTCACACGCATTCGAAGATAAGGAGTCCTTTGTTGACGAGTTTGTAGAGGCGTTACGAAGTCAGGGACTCAAAGTCTGGTACGACACTGACAAGCTCAAATGGGGCGACTCAATGCGTGAGAAAATCGATAGAGGATTGGCAAAATCAAAATACGGCGTTGTTATTCTCTCGCCTAACTACATTGCCGAACATAAATACTGGACAAAAGCAGAGCTGAACGGACTTTTTCAAGTTGAAACCGTCAACGGAAAAACTATTCTTCCAATATGGCACAACCTGACGAAAAAACAGGTCGTTGAGTACAGCCCGATTATAGCAGACCGAAAGGCTATGACTACTGCTTCAACGACTCCCGAAGAAATAGCCGCAGAACTAAAAGAATTATTTGCACCTGACGATACGGAGGAACAAGAGAATGGATAAACTGAGAATGCAGACAGCGAACAAGGCTGATGAAAATTTTAGAAAGCTGGCGGCGATGTTTCCCAACGCCGTGACGGAAACGATCAACGAAAACGGTGAGGTCGTCCGGGCGATCGACAAGGATGTCCTGATGCAGGAGATTTCCTGCACCGTGGTGGACGGCAATGAGGAACGCTATCAGTTTACTTGGCCGGACAAGAAGAAGTCCGTCCTTCTTGCCAATGCCCCAATCAATAAGACGCTGCGCCCCTGCCGTGAGGAAAGCGTGGACTTTGACACCACCGAAAACCTCTATATCGAGGGCGACAACCTCGAAGTGCTGAAGCTGTTGCAGGAAACCTATCTCGGCAAAATCAAGATGATTTACATAGACCCGCCGTATAACACAGGGAATGACTTTGTGTATGAAGATGATTTTGCTCAGAGTGCGGATGAGTATCTTGCAAACAGCGGGCAGTACGACGAGGACGGCAATCGCATGGTGCAGAATACCGAGAGTAACGGTCGTTTCCATACGGATTGGCTGAATATGCTGTATCCACGGCTCAGGCTGGCAAAGGATTTGCTGGCTGATGACGGTGTCATTTTTATCAGTATAGATGATAATGAAGTTGATAATTTGAGAAAAATTTGCGATGAAATATTTGGGGAATATAGCTTCATCGCTGAATTTCCTCGGGTAACTAAACGCGGAGGCAAATCGACTGAAACTTATGCAAAAAACCATGACTATATTGTTTCTTATTGCAAGAATATGAGCTGTGTTGAAATTTTTGGTATTGCGCATGTGGACGACGGATTTAAATACAAAGATGAATATTTCAACGAAAGAGGGGCATATAAACTAAATCAAACACTTGACTATGATACATTGGGATATATAAATTCTTTGGATTACCCAATAATAATTAACAATATTACATATTATCCTGGAGGAGTTTCCGAACAGGAATACAAGGCAAGGAAGAGCGAAAATCCACAGAATGGATACCGTTGGAGATGGTCAAAAGATTTATTTAATTTTGGATATAAAAATGGCTGGATAGAAATAAGTAAAAGCGGAAGAATTTATACAAAAACATATTTGAATGCCAAAATCAGCAAAAGGGCATCCGGCGAATACTATATTCAATATGCTGAACGGACAAAAGCAATATCTACATTAGAATTTACTGAAAATTTGTATTCAAATGATAATTCTAATAAGGAAATAACTAAGCTAATGGGCTCACCCTTGTTTGATTATGTCAAGCCCTCATCGTTAGTAAATTTACTTATAAAAACAACAACTGAGAAGGATAGTATAGTTCTCGATTTCTTCTCCGGTTCTGCAACGACTGCCCACGCCGTTATGCATCTCAACGCTGAAGATGGCGGGCACCGTAAGTTTATCATGGTACAGTTGCCGGAAGCGACCGATGAAAAGAGCGAAGCCTATAAAGCTGGCTACAAAACCATTTGCGAAATCGGTAAAGAAAGAATACGTAGAGCAGGGGCAAAAATTAACAAGGAAAATGAAAGATTAAAAGATGTACCTTTGTTAAAAGATGACAAGGATATCCAACTATTTAACAGTATTGCTCAAAACGGACATGATGCAGTCGAACGCACCAAATCAGCGTTTGAAAGGTGTGATGTTAGTTATTCACTCGATACCGGCTTCCGTGTTTTGAAATGCGATACCTCTAATATGAAAGAGGTCTACTATAACCCTGCGGAGTATGAAACCAGCCTGTTCTCCAGCCTTGAGGATAACATCAAAGAGGACAGAACGCCGGAAGATTTGTTATTCCAAGTTATGCTTGATTTAGGTGTGCTTCTTTCAAGCAAGATTGAAGAAACAACCATCGCCGGAAAGAAAGTATTCAATGTTGAGGATAATTATTTGATTGCTTGCTTTGATGACAACGTAACTGAAGATGTGATTACAGAGATTGCAAAACAGAAGCCTTACTATTTTGTGATGCGTGACAGCTCTATGGCAAACGACAGCGTGGCAACCAACTTCGATCAGATCTTCGCTACCTACAGCCCCGATACGGTAAGAAAGGTGCTGTGAGATGGCGAAGCTGACCAAAATTGAAGTAGGGACATTTTTGAAGTTGTTCAACCGGGATGGATATGTGCTCGATTTTACGACCAATGATTTCGATGTCTTTACTATGGAGAGCATAGGTGTCGCCCTGTGTAGCAAATATAATATGTCTAAAGGAAAATCACTTGCTGCTTATGTCAATGAGGCTCCTGATGAGAGCGTTGAAAAACTGCTGAAAGACTTGCTAGCATACTATGAAGAAAACTTTGAACAGGAGTTCACAGAAGAAGCAAACGAAGATCCGTTCGGTTATAGCAGATACAATGCAGAATATGCTCGCCTTTATAAGAAGTGTCGCTCTTATGTGGATAGGATACTAAATGTTACAACTCCGCTTGCTCCAAATGCTGTTGAATTGCAGGAGAAATTCTCAAGCGAGTATCTTTCAAAGCAGATAGAGTTGATGCTGAAGATGCAAAGTGAAAACCCAACTGATGCTATCGGAAAAGCAAAAGAGCTGATTGAAAGCTGCTGTAAGACGATCTTAGACAATAAGGGCGTAGCGTGGGATAAAAATTGGGATATGGGCAAACTTATCGGAGAAACCTTGAGCCTCTTAAATCTAACGCCAAAGTCGATACCGAACACCGACCCAGTTTCCGAGAATATACGAGCTGTTCTTGGCAATCTAAGAGGCATTACAACAAAACTTGCTGAAATCCGCAATCCCTACGGAAGCGGACACGGCAAGAGTGCCGCATTTACTGGACTGGAAACGAGGCACGCAAAATTGGCTGTTGGCTGTAGCATCACTTTCGTGACTTTCCTTTGGGATACATACGAAGGAGGCGATGTTAATGAAGTTTAATTTCAAAATCCAACAATACCAAACCGATGCCGTGGAAGCAGTCGTTCGTGTATTCAGCGGGCAGCCTCACTACGACAAGGTTTCCTATATCCGAGATTTAGGCAAGCCGCAGGCAAATCAGCAGATTCGTCTTACCGTGACGGAAGACGAGGATGACCTGTTGAGCGAGACCGGCTACAAGAACGAAACGATTGAGCTGACGGACGAGCAGCTTCTGCACAACATTCAGGCCTTGCAGAGTCAGAACAACATCAAGCTCTCTGCTTCCCTTGTCAAAGATTTGGGGCGTTGCAGCCTTGATATTGAAATGGAAACCGGTACGGGCAAGACCTATGTCTATATCAAGACAATGTTCGAGCTGAACAAGAAGTACGGCTGGAGCAAGTTTATCGTGGTCGTTCCCTCTATTGCGATCCGTGAGGGCGTGAAGAAGTCCTTTGAAATCACCGCAGACCACTTTATGGAGCATTACGGCAAGAAAGCTCGCTTCTTCATCTACAACAGCTCCAACCTGAACCAGTTGGATAACTTTTCAAGCAGTTCCGGCATCAATGTGATGATCATCAACACGCAGGCGTTCGCCTCCTCGCTGAAAGAAGACGGCAAGAGCAAGGAAGCCCGCATCATCTACTCCAAGCGGGATGAATTTGGCTCCCGCCGCCCAATCGATGTTATCAAGGCAAACCGTCCGATCATTATTTTGGACGAGCCGCAGAAAATGGGCGGTGATGTGACGCAGAAGGCACTGAAGAACTTCAATCCGCTATTCTCGCTCAACTACTCGGCTACCCACGCCAAGCAGCACAACCTTGTCTATGTGCTGGATGCGCTGGACGCCTTCAACAAGCGGTTGGTCAAGAAAATCGAGGTCAAGGGCTTTGAGGTCAAAAACTTCCGTGGCACAGACAGCTACCTCTACCTTGAACAGATCGTTCTTTCCAGCAAGAAGCCGCCGATGGCAAAAATTGAGCTGGAGATTGGCTACAACAAGTCCATCAACCGGGAAACCCGTATTCTCGGTGTCGATAGCAACCTCTACTTCGTTTCGCAGGAAATGGAGCAGTACAAGGGATACACCATCTCCGAAATTGACCCGCTGCGCGGCACCGTGACCTTTACCAACGGCGAAGTCATCAAAGCCGGTGACGTGGTGGGCGATGTGTCCGAAAAGGATATGCGCCGCATTCAAATCAGAGAAACCATCCTCTCCCACTTTGAAAAGGAGGAAAAGCTCTTTAATATGGGCATCAAGTGCCTGTCCCTGTTCTTTATTGACGAAGTGGCAAAGTACCGCCAATACGATGAAAACGGCGACGAGGTGCTTGGCGAATACGGCGTGATGTTTGAGCAGGAGTATCTTGCTATTCTGAACGAGTACATTACGATGTTTGACACGCCGTATCAGAAATATCTCAAATCCACTTGCAGCGATGTGAGCCGGGTACATAAGGGCTACTTCAGCATCGATAAGAAAACCGGGCGCAGCGTGGATAGCCAGCTCAAGCGTGGCAGCGAGTTCTCCGACGATATTTCCGCCTATGACCTGATTCTGAAAAACAAGGAACGGCTGCTTTCCTTTGACGAGCCAACACGGTTTATCTTCTCCCACTCCGCACTGCGTGAAGGATGGGATAACCCGAATGTGTTCCAAATCTGCACTCTGAAGCACTCCGACAGCAACACGGCGAAGCGGCAGGAAGTCGGGCGTGGTCTGCGCCTTTGCGTCAATCAGGACGGCAACCGTATGGATGTGCAGAGCTGCGGCGACAGCGTTCACGAGATCAACACGCTGACAGTAGTCGCCAGTGAAAGCTACAAGACCTTTGTGGCAGACTTGCAGTCGGATATTAAAACCGTGCTTTATGACAGACCCACGGTAGCTACAAGCGAATACTTCAAGGGCAAATATGTCAAGGTGGACGATGTACCGACGCTTATCGACGATGAAAAAGCCAATGCCATCGAGTTCTATCTCATTCAGAACGGCTATGTGGATATGAAGCGCAAGGTGACGGACAAGTACCGTCAGGATATTAAGAACGGAACCGTTGCAAAGCTGCCGGAGGAATTGGGGCCGATTGCAGACGGTATCCACACGCTCATTCAGGCGGTCTATGATGATAGTGTCCTCAAGGATATGTTCTCCGACGGTCACGAAACCAAGGTCAAAGATAACCCGCTTAATGAGAACTTCGCTAAAAAAGAGTTTCAGGCGCTTTGGCGTGAGATCAACCATAAGTACGCCTACACCGTTGATTTTGACAGCGCCGAGCTGATCCGCAAGGCTATCGCTCATATTGACGAAAAGCTCTTTGTTTCCGAGCTGCAATACACGACCACCATCGGACGGCAGAAAACAGAGATGAATGAGTATGAAATCGAGCGTGGAGCATCCTTCACCGGCGAAAGAACCCGGACAAAGACGCTCAAGCACGCCGAAACCAGTCAGATCAAGTACGACCTTATTGGGAAAATCGCAGAGGGTACTGTTCTGACACGACGCACGGTTTCTGCTATCCTGCAAGGCATACGTGTGGACAAGCTCTATATGTTCAGGAACAACCCGGAGGAGTTCATCACGAAGGTCATCCGGCTCATCAATGAGCAGAAAGCCACAATGATAGTAGAGCACATTTCCTACGACACCATTGAGGGCGAATATGACAGCTCTATCTTTACGGCTGAAAAGGCAACGCAGAGTTTTGATAAGGCATTTCTTGCAAAGAAAGCCATTCAGGACTATGTGTTCACGGATGGATCGGCGGATAAGAGCATTGAGAGAAAATTTGCTGAAGATTTGGATGCGGCAGACGAGGTGTGTGTCTATGCTAAGCTGCCGAGAACCTTTCAAATCCCCACGCCGGTGGGCAACTATTCGCCGGACTGGGCAATTGCTTTCTATGAAGGTACGGTCAAGCACATTTTCTTCATAGCTGAAACGAAAGGCACAATGGAAAGTCTTGAGTTGCGTCCCATTGAGCAGGCGAAAATATCATGTGCAAAGAAGCTGTTTAATGAGATGTCTACAAGCAATGTGGTGTACCACGATGTAGACAGTTACCAAAGTTTGCTAAATATTATGAATTCTATTTGAATACATGGATCGGTCAGGGGGCACCCTGATAAATACCGTTTTTTCAAGAATAGGAGTAAAAACGGTCTGCCTGCTAAAATAACGCATTGCAAAATTGAATACCAAAAAATGCAGAGGCGCAGCTTTTGGAGTGATCTGTTGGCTGCGTCTTTATTGCGCTTTGAAAAATATTTTAAGCCATTTGCAAAAAGCCCCTGCCCCAAAAGCACTCCTTGTCTAGAGTAACTGAGGGAAAATTTTTAATGAGAGAAAATATTTACGACCTCATTATTTTCTGGGCTATATTGATATCCCGAAAGCGCCGCTGACGGAGTATTATGTTACAGGAATTGCTGTGGAGTACATCCCGACATAAAAAGAGCAGGCCAGTCTTGCACAAAACGAGTGTTCATAACTCAAATCTGTTATGAACACTCGTTTTGCGATGTTAGCACCAAACGGTGTGTAAATGCAGGGTATTTGCACCAAAAGTAGAGAATTAGTTTATACTGGACAAATGCCAACTTACTTTCTGTATTCCTGCTTTGGTAAAGGATACGCTTTTAACCATATTAGCGCTGATTTCTTTTCCGATCTTTTCAAGCGCTCCCATCAATGTTTCGGGTAGTGCATGCCCTTTAACTAGACCGTACCCCTCGACGCTCATCTCAAAAGAGCGGCTACGAATATTGATTCCATTCAATACGCCGCTTAGCGTAATGTCTTCGTTGTTAATCTTATCAATAGTATCCAACGTAGAAATAATATCAGGAGCCTTCTCTTTGATCAAATGCATTCGACGAGAAGCTGCAGAATCATTCCGCCAATCTAATTCCAAATTAACTCCACTGTCTTGCAAACCATCAAGCCACTCCCTGTAATGTGTTACGGTTCGCTTTCCAAAAGGAGTAATCACAGACAACAACCGTTCACTATCGTCTACAGTTTCCAAAACAGTGAACATTTCAGAAAGAATTTTGTTAAGCTCTGCATCATTTGACGCAAAACCGGGCTGCTCTGTCGGTTTCTCTAACACAATACCAAAAGAACCAGCAAAGGTTCCAACAACTTCAAAGGCTGTTAGATCCTTTATCCGGTCAGGGATCCTTCCTCTGGATGTTGGAGAATGGATCATGGCATTAGCTACTGAATCCAACATAGACTGAAAACCATTTAGGGCCGACAAAAGGGCTCTGCTCGATATTTTGCCACGCTGGACATTTTCACCATAAATACGTAGGGTGACGGTATCTTTTGCAGTTGCTGCCTCCATAGACTCTTTTTCCTGAAGAAGTGCAGTCAATCTTGTCTCTAATTGTAAGGTCATAATTGCGCGCATGTTGTCATCAGAGCAAGAAGATAAGTTGCTAATTTCGGTACGAGTTTGTTCAATTTTCTTATTAATCGTTGTAAGTTCCATATGCGACACAATTATCACCGTCCTTTCAAATGTTCTGCTATTGAATCACAGGAAATTCTTACGATTCCTTTTGGCGAGTCGGCGCGATCAAAGCCAAACTGACCTCTCCAATAGTTTCTATTGTTTACGAATTGTTGGTAATCTTTTGGATTAGCATGCTGTTGATTTTCTGGACTGGTTGCATACGCGAAATAAATATCCAATGTGTCCTTGTATTTTTGGCGAAAAGCCATCAGTCGGGTGCCTAATACATTCATATTCGGGATTTGTAAAAACAATACAAGATCGGCATCGTTAGGGTTTATCTTTGTTGTAACGAAACTCCCATCTACCCAAAATTCACAAGGTGTGCCAACGTTATAAACCTCTCTGGCGAAATCCCAAAGTGCATCCACAATGATTTTTCTGCGCTGTGAGGTGGGGAAATTGTCAACAAACGCGGTAATAAACTCCTGTACAGAACAATCATGAAAACCAGCAAGCAGCATGCCATTTGCTTCAAAATCCACCTTCTCACCACACTTTTTCCTTCGTTTCGATAATAATCCATCTAAATGATACATCATAAAGCGAAAAAATTCAATAATGAGAATGTAAATTTTGATTTTTGCTGCATTTATATTATTAGTATAATCAATGAGATGTACTATAAACCGTACATTTACCATTTGCGTTCTATTACGCCTCCGATCCGTAGATGGATCTCCAGCCGATCATCGTACACCACGATTCTGTCGGCGAGCTGGCGTAGTACAACCGCATCGGTGGTGTCTATCGTTTTTCCGCTGTGAACATGTTCCTTGAAGGTATTCATCCAGTATTTCACTTCTGCGAATCGTCCTGCCGTTGCTTTGAGTTCTCGCTGACGCTCCTGCAACTCGTCCATCTGCTGGCTGTAGGAGGCGATTTTGACTTATGAGTCAATCATTATGGTTGCGGAGGCGGGACTTGAACCTGCGCCTTCTGGGTTATGAACCTAATGAGCTACCAACTGCTCCACTCCGCTATATAAAACAACAGCAAGCAAACCGTCTAACAATTGTCTAACACTATTATTATTTAGCGATTTTTCGCACCACGCGAACCGTTTATTAATTGCGTTATATAGGTAAAATCACGGTTATACACTGTATGGAATCGAATGATACTGTTTGATATTCGCGTCACAACCACTGTTAACTGGCTCGGAGCACCGCGCTGCCTGCGGCAGATGAAGCGGTGCTCTGAGCAGGAAGAAACAACGAGCATTGCGAAGCGCTCCAAGCGAGCAAGGCGACTATGTTTCTGACCGAAAGGGTCGTTGGTTCGAGTCCAAAACGGTTTAGCGATACATAAGCCGCTCGAACACCATCAGCTGTATACGCAACCAGACAATGGCTGGCTCAACCCAATTACTATATTGCGGATTTAAAGCTAATAGTATATAATCATTGTATAAAGAGGTGATTATGTATGAACGAACGCTCGGTTTCGGTCAACGGTATTTCTATATATTCTTTGACAAATCCGAATCTCAGAAGCTTCTGCCTATCATTATATGTGAGAGCCGGCAGCATTTTTGAGGACTCGTCTAATAACGGTATCAGTCATATTTTCGAGCATGTTGTATTTAGAAATCTTAAAGATAAATACGAAAATTTTTATGAACTTATTGCTACACACGGCTTGAGCTTGAGAGGCTGTACTTATAAAGAGTTTGTACGTTTTACTATAGATGGTCCAAGGCATGAATTTGATTTTGCCGTGGGAATTTTATGCAGTTTGTTTGATGAAATCAAGCTGACCTCGCATGATTTCAATAATGAGAAAGGACGGATCAAAGCCGAAATCAGGGAGAAAGATGAACGGAACTCACTTGATTTTTATTTTGACGGTATAGTTTGGAGAAACAGTGAAGCTAAAAGAACCGTATTAGGCTATTGCAAAACAATTGACCGTGTTTCTGTCAAGAGGATAAACGAGTTCAGACAAAAGGTGCTTTCTGCCGGTAATTGTTTTGTATATGCGACCGGCAATATCTCTGATAAGAATCTCGACGCCCTGAATAAAAAAATCAGTGAGCTTGATATTTCTCAAAGCAATCCTGGCTTTACGAATACAGTTACCGTTAATGACGAGTTCTTTCATAGGGAAAAGAAAATTTGGATCAAAAATAATTATTGGCACTATATTCAGATAGGATTTGATGTTGATTGTTCAAAATATCCGGGCGGAGTCTATGATTTACTTTATGCATTGCTGTTCAATGGTGATAAAGCGCTGGTGTATAATTATCTGTCCGAGGACAATCCTATTATTTATTCATACGACAGCACTTTTGAGCAATATGACAATGTAGGCAATATTAACTTCAGCTTTGAAGTTGACAGAAATAAGATTGAGGACGTTTTCAAAACGGTTGTCGAGTTGTTAAATGCGGCAAAAGACGGTCGGTTTAACTTTGAAGCGAATCTTAATTATGAGATGTTTAATTGGGAACTGGATTTGGATAATCCGGATAATTTGAATTGGAATATGGCTTACTACAACCATATATTAAAAACGCAGCCGATAGATTATTCGGATGAATTTTACGGCAGGTTCAGAGTAACTAAGGAGCAGATAATCGACGCCGCAAAGTATATTTTCAGAAGATGCAATATGACTGTTGCCGTAAAAGGAGACAGAAAGAAAATCAATGCGGAGGCCATTGAAAAAATTTTGGAATCCCTTGATTAAATGTCCGCATATGCATAGTAAAAAACCGAGCAGTGAAAATCTACTGCTCGGTTAACTGTTTATCGAGTTTTCACTTATTCTTCCACATACCAATACGACCGCATGCCGGACATATAGACTCTTCCGTTCTTCGGCACCTGGCGTATGGCGTTGAAAACATTGTAGTAGTCGCCCGCGCCCATGCTCGTGCAGATCATGCCGAACATTGTCAGGAATATAAGCTTTGGGAAAATCATGCCGATAACATAGGGGACGATGCCGAAAATTAAGTTCGGGAGCATCGACATGAATATGAACCTGCCCTTGCTCATCGTCTCCGTGCCTATAATAAACAGCATGCCCTGCTTGAGATTTGTGTAAAGATACACATCTTTTTTGAAGCAGAGGGCGTGGAGCAGTTCGTGCGGGAAGATTATCACTATAGAGCCGAGGAGCGCCGCAAACCAGGTGATTGTCGCGGATTTTGGTTCTGCAACGGGAACAATTCTGAAGAACGTCGCCGCGCCGAGAATGACGAGTATTATGCAGGCGACGGTGTTCGCGATAACGGACAGTTTTTTCATGCTGTCCGCCTCTTTGAATTCCACCGCGCCGGGCTTGTGCTCCGCCTGCGGCAGACTGTCCGGGTCGAGGTTGAATTTGCCCATGTAATGAAGCTTCATGTCAGCCGCCCTTTCTCATCTTTTCAATCGTTTCTTTTATTTCCTTCTGTGCCTCGGCGGGGTCGTCAATGTCCATAACCGCCTTTTCCATCGGGCACATGCCGTCTTTTTTGCGGTTTATTATATATTCGACCTCTTCGCCGCAGGAATATTTTATCCCGTGCCCGTCAAGAATCTTTTTAGCGCTCCGGCTCATAACTACGGCATATATTTCGCCGACGCCGAGCAATACGAACAGCATCGCCGCCGCCTTGCCGACCGCCTTGTCTGCGGCGGAATATCCGCGGACATCAATCCTGCTGTCCAAAAGCTCAATGAGCGGCACGACTCCGCGCTTTTCGCTCGTGTGTATGTCATCGCCCCTGCAAATGACGCAGGTGTATCCCTCGCCTGTAAGAAGCTGTTTTGCGTGTTCGATATCAGTCATGCTTTCCACCGCCTTGTAAATTCCCTGTGTAAAAGATTATACTATAAACGCACCGGCTTTTTCAATCGGCAATGGACAAAAAGCGCGGGTTGTGCTATCATAATGAAAACGCTTTCGGAGGAAATGCATGGACTGCAAATATATTTTTCTTGATATAGACGGAACGCTTGTCGATTTTCAGGGCAAGCTCGCCGATTCAGCGCTCGAGGCGCTGAAAACCGCAAAATCAAACGGACATAAGCTCTTCGTCTGCACTGGCAGACAGCGTTCGCAGATATATCCGTGGCTTCTCGAAAAGGTGGATTTCGACGGCGCGGTATGCTCATCTGGCGCATATGTTATGGCGAATGGCGAGTGCATAGCTCAGCACTGCTTTTCAAAAGAATATATAACCTTTCTTTCGGATTATTTCACCGCCGCGCACACTCCGTACTGCGTGCAGACAGAGCATACGCTGATGCTCGAAAAGTGGTGCGGGGACGCGATAGTTGAGCATTATCTCGCCGACGGCATCGACCGCGGCAAGATAGATTCGCTCTTCGGCATGACAAAAATAGTCGAGAGTGTGCCCGAACTTACGGTTGCCGAAAAACTCATATATTACGGAGCGTCGAAAGGGCTTTCCGATGTTGCCGCCGACCTCGGGGACAGGTTCAGCGTTGTGCGCTACAGCTTCGGCAGCATGGGTGACCGCTGCGGCGAGGTGACAGACAGCAGATACACCAAAGCTACCGGCATGGCGGAGATACTGCGCCGCTTTGACGCGCCTCAGAGCGCGACAATAGCCTTCGGTGACGGCGACAACGACCTCGAGATGATGGACTTCGCCTCTTTCGGAGTCGCCATGGGCAACGGAACTCAGGCTCTGCGCGCGGCCGCCGATATGGTGACCGACGATATAAATTCAAACGGACTCTATAACGCGTTCAAAAAGCTCGGATTGATATAAAAAATTAAACCGCCCGGCTGTATTTATTACAGTCGGGCGGCTTTTGCTTGTTTGTTTTATCAGTTATCCTCGTCGAAATGATCGATGTCATTTTCGCTGTCGAGCTCTTCGCCGCCATCGTCAATGATACTCAGCTCTTGTTCGAGCCTCTCGCGAAACTCCACGAAAACTTCGTCGTATTCCGGCTCGTTGCCGGTCACATAGGTGTATTCGTCGGTCTCCTCGTCGTATTCGATCTTCATCACGGCGAACTGCATGTCGCCCGATTCGATGTTCTCGACTGGCAGGAGAATGACATAATTTTCGCCCTTGTGCTCGACTATGTCGACTACCGACATCTCAACCTCGTTGCCCTCGTCGTCAACGAGAGTAACGTAGCTGTCCTCGGCGCAGGAATCCTCCTCGCCGTCGGGATAAAAATCAAGAATGTTGTTGTCCTCAGCCATAATTAACTCCTTTTACACATTGAATCTGAACAGCACGACATCGCCGTCGTTCATGACATATTCCTTGCCCTCGCTGCGGACAAGACCCTTTTCCTTTGCGGCGGTCAGCGAGCCGCAGGCGATGAGATCGTCGAAGCTTATGACCTCGGCGCGTATGAATCCGCGCTCAAAGTCGGAGTGAATCTTTCCTGCCGCCTGGGGAGCCTTTGTGCCGCGGGTTATTGTCCAGGCTCTGACCTCGGGCTTGCCGGCGGTCAGATATGAGATAAGACCGAGCAGGTGATAGCTGCGCTGAACGAGCAGATCGAGTCCGCCTTTCTCGATTCCGAGATCGGTCAGGAACATCTCGCGCTCCTCTTTTTCGAGCGAGGCTATCTCAGCCTCAAGCTCCGCGCAGATCGGCAGAACCTCCGAACCCTCTGCGGCGGCTATTTCTTTGACCGCGAGATAGTGGCGGTTTGTATCAATATTGTTTGCAAAATCGTTTTCACTCATGTTGCAGGCATATATTACCGGCTTCGCGGTGAGCAGGGCAATCTGAGCCAAAAATTCGCGCTCGTTCTCGTCGCACTCGACATTTCTCGCGGGCACTTCGCTCTCGAGCTCGGTTTTGAGCCTCTTGAGGAACTCGAGCTCGGCGGCTGCGGATTTGTCGTTTCTCGCCTGTTTTGCAACCCTGTCTATCCTGCGCTCGACCATCTCGAGGTCGGAGAGGATGAGCTCGAGGTTTATCGTCTCGATGTCTCTCTTTGGGTCGATAGTCGCGTCAACATGGACAATGTCGTCGTCCTCGAAGCAGCGAACAACATGTACTATCGCGTCGACCTCTCTTATGTGCGAGAGGAACTTGTTGCCGAGACCTTCGCCTCTCGATGCGCCGCGCACAAGACCCGCTATGTCAACGAATTCAATTGTCGCGGGGGTTATCTTGTCCGGGTGATACATCTCGGCGAGCTTGTCCAGGCGCTCGTCCGGCACTGCGACCACGCCGACATTCGGCTCGATGGTGCAGAACGCATAGTTCGCGGACTGTGCGCCCGCGTTTGTGATGGCGTTGAAAAGTGTGCTCTGGCCGACGTTCGGCAGACCTACTATTCCTAATTTCATTTCAAATGACATCCTTTATTTTGATTGATATTCATTTAATTATAACCTCTGGCGGACAAAAAAACAACCGCAACCGCGCTTTTATCAATAAAAAATTGCAAAATCTTCGCCCATGGTGTACAATAATCCCATAAGAAACTACCGGAGGCAGATATTTTGGATCTTTCGCGCTTTTCAAGAAGTGAAATGCTCATAGGTGGGGAGTCGGTCGAAAAGCTGAGCCGCTGCCATGTCGCGGTTTTCGGGCTCGGCGGCGTCGGCTCTTATACTGCGGAGGCGCTCGCCCGCGCAGGAGTCGGCGAGCTGACCGTTATCGACAATGACGAGGTTGCGATTACCAACATCAACCGCCAGCTCTACGCCCTCTCTTCGACGGTCGGCATGAAAAAAACTCAGGTCGCGGCGGCGAGAATAAAAGATATAAATCCCGACTGCAAGGTGAATATTATCGACGGATTCTATCTCGAAGAGAATTCTGCGGATTTCTTCGAGAACCGCTATGACTATATGGCTGACGCGGTCGATACCGTTCAGGCAAAACTGTCGTTAGCTGTCGAATCGCAGAGGCGGGGGATACCGCTGATATCGTGCATGGGTACGGGAAATAAGCTCGACCCGACGCTTTTTCGGGTCTCCGATATCACAAAAACTTCGGTCTGTCCGCTGTGCCGCGTGATGCGCCGCGAGCTGAAGGTCAGAGGCATAAGTCACCTGAAAGTCGTCTGGTCGCCCGAGCAGCCGATAAAGCCGAATGAGACCGCCGAAGTGACTTCGCGCAGGTCACTGCCCGGGAGCATATCGTTTGTTCCGCCCGTTGCAGGCATGATAATGGCGGGCGAGATAATCAAAGATCTGATAAAATAATGTAAAGTAATATATCTTTACATTTCCCCCGAGAGGAGATAAGTATGAAGAAAAAAATTATCCGTGCCGCGGCGGCGATGCTTGTGCTGACAGTTGCGCTTTCCCTTGTATTCAGCGGATGTTCAAACAAAAAGGACGGCGGGGACGAGACAACCACCATGCCGCCCGAGGCGGTCGAAGCGGTGCAGACTCTCAAGCTGCCCTATTCAAAAGGTGACAAGCTCAACCCCTTTACGGCAACAAGTATGCTCAATCAGCAGCTGATGCCGCTTATCTATGACGGCCTGTTTGCCCTCGACAAAAATTATAATCCTCAGCCGCTTCTCGCGTCGAATTACAGCCGCAGCGGTCGAACCCTGACGGTATCTCTTGCGTCTGCAAAGTTCTCGGACGGTTCGGGCGTCTCGGCTTCCGATGTTGTCGCCTCGTTTGAGAGCGCGAAGAAATCGCCCGCATATAAAACTCAGCTTGCGAATTTCAGCAGCGCAAAAGTCAGCGGGAACAGCGGCGTTTTTTCTCTCACCGATGACGATCCGTATGCCGTCAACTGTCTGACCTTTGCTGTCACAAAGGGCGGCTCGACCGAGGACGGCGCTGCGGGCAGAGGCAGATACACATATTCTTCGGAAAACGGCGTCGGCTATCTCAAAGCGAGCAGCGCGCGCGGCAACTTCTCGCCGAAGAAAACGAGCATCACTCTCTATGATGTCAAAGATTTGAGCATGCTCAAATATACCCTCGCCATCGGCAATATAAGCTTCGCTTTTGACGATCTGCGCGGCGGCTCTTATACCCGCTATTCTGCGTCGGTCGCAGATATCCTGATGAATAATTTAGTCTATCTCGCTTTCAACAAGAGCTGCTCCGCGCTCTCATCCGAGAAGGTACGTCAGGCGGTGGCGCTTGCCATTGACAGGGCGAAGCTCGCCGACGAGTCGTTTCAGGGTCACGCCAAAGCGGCGTATACTCCGTTCAACCCCGACTGGAATGTTATATCCGGCAAGGACTATACAGTCAAAACCGACCTCGAAGCGGCGGGAAAGCTGCTCGACGAGGCGGGATATACTTCAAAAAATGACGCCGTGCGCGCGGACGCAAACAAAAAACAGCTCACTCTCAGGATAGTCGTCAACAAAGACAACGGCTTCAAATCGGCGGCGGCGCAGAGCATAAAAGAGATGCTCGAAAAGCTCAAAATTTCCGTCACCGTCAGCGCGCTGAGCGAAAAAGATTACCGCTCGGCGGTTGCGTCCGGCAAATATGATATGTATATAGGCGAGGTCAAGCTCACCGAGAATATGAGCCTTTCGCCGCTTCTCAAGAGCGGCGGCAGCGTGGCCTACGGCATTAACACTTCTGGCGCCGCGAGCGCTGCGTATTCGGCATTCCTCGCAGGCTCGTCCGATGTGAACACGTTTATAGATGCGTTCAATGCCGCTATGCCGTTCGTCCCGCTTTGCTACCGTTCGGGGCTTGCAATATACACGCGCACGCTGAAATACGGCAACGCGAATCATATCAATGATGTCTATGCCGATATCGATTCGTGGGATTTCCATTGACAGCAGAAAATCAAACAGGGCTTCCGATCTTTAACGGAAGCCCTGTATTTTTTATATTATTGCGTCCTCGGGGTCGGGGTCGCTGCCCGTGAGTATCGCGTCGGCGCACTCGTTTAGCTTTCTGAACAGCGAGTTGTTTTTCATTATCCGCGAGGGAATCGATATCGTCCCAGTGACGAGGCGGTAGTATGCGCTGTCCCTCTCGACTCTGTTCATGCCGCCGTCGAGGAACGAGAGCAGGACATTGTGAACAATGTCGATAACCTTCATGTCCGCGAGTTCCTCGGCGTCCTCTTTGCGGAGAATTTTGCCGAAGGTCAGTCGGTTTACTTTTTTGTAGAAGCTCATCACATCGGATTCGAGCAGCAGCTTTGCAATCGGCTTTGCTATCGGGCGAAGCGCCGATATCTTCTTGCCGTTCGCGCCGAGCGCGTCGAGCCTTTTGCCGAACTCTTCGCGGCTAACGAGTATGCCCTTGAGTGGCAGGTCTATCATCTGCACCGCGTGCGCTTTCAAAAACTCCTGTGCGTCGTCTGCGCCCTCGAAGCTCTCAAGATGCTCCGTGACTATGTGCAGACGGTTGTTGTCCGTTACAGTGACATTGACTATCGGCGCGGGATAGCCGCACAGCGAGCCTATATTCACTTCCGTTATCGGATTCCCCGAGGGTGATACAAATGTATCTATTCTCTGAATATGCGAGTGACCGACGAACATATAGCGGAGCCCTGCGTCCGCTAATTTCGCGGCAACCTCTTCTCGGTCGCCGACGCAGTGACCGCTCGTGATGAACGGGTGGATGTGCGCGATGAGCAGGTGATGCTCCATGCCGATCATCAGCTGACCGTCCTCTTTTGCCTTGCGTATCTGTTCCTCGACCCACGCCATGTGGTCGGGGGTGTAGCCCGCGCGCCCTTTGCCGTTCTGGTCGTCGTTGAGCGCGAGCAGGCGGACTCCGTCGGCAATCTGCGCGACATATGAGTATATGCCGAGATGCGTCTTGTATGAGCTTATCGCGCGGTCGAGCCCGAATTCGCGGTAGAATTCGCTCAGCTCCTCGTGCGGGACTGTCTCAACGTCGTTTGTGACTTCGCTGCCCGTGAATCTGCGCGGATTCTCGTCGCAGCACCAGTCATGCGTCGCGGTTATGACATATACGGGAACATGCTTTTGAAGCTCGCGCAGCTTTTCGCGGAACTCCTCGTGGCATATGCGTTCGCCGTCGTCGGATAAATCTCCGGCTATCATCACTGCGGCGGGTGGGTCTTCGAGTATCTTCTCAAAAGCCGCGTCGATTATCTCGCCCGTCTCTTCGAGGCACTTCTGATCCGATTCGCTGCGGTAGGCATACGCCTCGCCGCCGTCGGACAGGGTGCGTGAGAAGTGATGGGTATCGGCTATGAAAACGAAGCGTGGGTTCATTTTGTCTCTCCTGCGCTCTGCATCTCGGCGGCAGTCTCAGCTGCTATCGATGCGCGGCGTTCGGCGATTTCGGACATCATCTTTCTGTGTCCTTCGCCGGTGATATTATAGAAGTGTATAGGTATGAGCATGAGCAGATAGCCTATGGCGGGGACTATCGTTGTCATTGCGAACAGTGCGAGATTGGTGTTGTGGTTCTGAATCAGCGAGCCCTCGGTGTGGCTGACATAGCCCACAACGCCGAGAATGGCGATGCCGATGGACGAAGCGAAGGTGTTCTCAATCTTTCCAGTGAAGCTCATTATCGAGAGCATGATGCCCTCAACGCGGCGTCCTGTTTTCCATTCGATATAGTCGACCGTCTCGGCCTCCATCTCTTTCTGCATGAGGTTCTTGAACTCAAGCGGGATGGTGGTAAGACCGGTGAAGAGAATAACAAGAATAGCCGTGAATATCGAAGCGGACTGACCTGCGGGCTTGTTGATAAGACCGCCGTAGGTGGTCAGCGCGAAGAGCAGGTGGAGCACTATTGCACTGACGCAGCAGATCTGGAAGAATCTGCGCGAGTCTGCACGCTTGCCGAGCTTTTCGACTATCTTGGGCACGAGTATACCTGCGAGCAGGAAGCCCGGGAATTTGATAACGTCGATAAATACATTGTATTTTCTGTTGAAAAGAAGGTCGGCGACAAAGTAGAACGAAATCTGCTCGGGTATCTTGCAGATAAGGAAGAAGATATTCGCAAAGAAGAGCATGAGCAGGGGACGGTTCTTGAACAGGAGCGCGAAGCACTCCTTGACGCTCGGCGTGTCGGACTGGTGCTGGGCGCGCTCGCGTGTGTTGTGATATGTAAGGCGCGTGAGCACGACTATGAATACAGCGGAGATTATCGCGGAGGTCAGATATGCCTGCGGGGTGTGATCCTTGAAATAGGGGAGCAGAGCAGCGCCCGCGACGAAAACCTGCGGCAGAGCGCCGACGACGGAGCGGGTTATTGAACTGACTCCGAAGAGCTTCGTTCGCTCGATTCCGCTCGGGGTTATCGAAAAGGCGAGAGCGCCCATCGGGATATCAAACGCCGTGTAGGTGACGTCGAGCATGACGAAAAGGAAGGTCGTGTAAATGATGTTGAACACAGGGCTCGCGTTTGCGCTGCCGACGAAGAACAGCACCATGACAAGCGAAACGAACAGCGGCGCCCACTTGATATAGGGTCGCATCTGACCGTCCTTTGTCCTTGTTTTGTCAACAAGAACGCCCATCATCGGGTCGTTTATCGCGTCGAAGATGCCGCAGAAAAATCTGATCTTTGACGCAACGCCCATTGGGTTCGAGAGTTTTTTGAAAAGAACATCGGTCAGAAAGAAGTTTATGTACTTCGAGCTGGTCATGCTCGTGTTCATGCCCTGCGCGCCGCGGCCGAGGGCATAAGAGAGCGTCTCTTTCCAGGTCAGTACGGTCTCTTCTCCGACATCGCTCTTGACGATTTTTGAGTTGAGAAAATCGGATACTTTGCTCACTTCATCATCTCCAGATAAAAATTGAAACAATTATGTAATTGTATTATATAACCTGCACTGAGAAAAGACAAGAAACAAATAAGCAAAAAATGTCCGATTTAAACGAAAAAATAAAAAAGTATATATTTTTTGTGCCGGAGTTTACTTTTGGCGCCCGTCTTGGTATTATTATGTATAGATAAATAAACTTGAAACGGAGGAGTTTCAGTGTCAGAAAAAATCAAGGTTGCGATAATCGGCTGCGGCGCGATAGCAAACTCTGCGCATATCCCCGCATATATGAAAAACGAAAAGGCGGAGATAAAGTATTTCTGCGATATTATCCCCGAGAGAGCGGACGCTGCGGTCGAAAAATACGGCTGCGGAAAAGCGGTCTATGACTATCACGAGATACTTGACGACCCGGAGCTTGATTCGGTTTCCGTCTGTACCCATAATGACCTGCACTCGGTCATAGCTATAGACTTCATGCGAGCGGGCAAGGATGTTCTCAGCGAGAAGCCCGCCGCGCGCGTGCTCTCCGAGGCGCTCGAAATGCAGCGAATCTCCCATGAGACGGACAGAATTCTCAGCATCGGCGTGTGCAACCGCTTCGGCAACGCAGTCAATCATATAAAGGATCTTATAGATGCGGGCGAGCTCGGCGAGGTATATCATGTCTATGCGAGCTTCCGCGCGAACCGCTCCATTCCCGGCATCGGCGGCGACTTCACCCGCAAGGCGGCGTCCGGCGGCGGCGCGCTGATAGACTGGGGTGTGCATTATCTCGACCTCATTCTCTATTGCTGCGGCGAGCCCAAGCCCCTGACCGCATCGGGCGAGGCGTTCTGCAAGCTCGGCAAGAACATAAAAGACTATGTCTATACGAACATGTGGGCGGAGAATACCGCCGACAAGGACGGCGTTTTCGATGTTGACGATTCCGTAACCGGCATTGTCAGAACCGACGGTCCGACCATAACCTTCAACGGCGCGTGGGCGGAGAACATCGGCGAGGATGAGACATATATCGATTTCATCGGCGACAAGGCGGGCATAAGGCTCGAATACGGCGAGGGCTTTGTTATCTATTCCGTCAAGAACGGCATGCTCATGCGCAGCGAGCCGAAGTTCAGAACGAACAATTTCTACGAAGCGGAAATAAATTCGTTCGTCGACTGCGTTATAAATCATGAGCATAACCGCGCCGATATCGATCTCGCCATCGGAACTTCCAAAATAATGCAGGCGATATATGACTCGTCCGAGCTGCACAGAGAGGTCGTTATCGACTGATTGCTTGAAAATCGGCGGAATTTGTGCTATACTCGCCAAAAAGAGGTGATTTGATTGAAGATCTCCACAAAGGGACGCTATGCCATGCGTCTGCTTATCGATTTGTATGAAAATCAGGGCGACGGCTTCGTTGCTCTCAAGGATATTGCCGCAAGGCAGGATATATCGAAAAAATATCTCGAACAGATCGTGCCCGCTTTGACGGGCGATGGGGTTTTAAAGACTTCGCGCGGATTCCAGGGCGGCTACCGCCTTGCGCGCGAGCCGGAGGATATCCCTGTCGGCGATATACTGCGTCTCACCGAGGGCAGCCTTGCGCCCGTGGCGTGCCTCGACAGTAAGTCCAATGAGTGCCCGCGCTGTGCGGATTGCCTGACCCTTCCGCTTTGGCAGGGACTCGAGCGCGTCATCAACGAATATCTCGACGGCGTGAGCCTGCGCGATGTCATTGACGGGAATATAAAATAAGATATATTTTTTATTGAAGCCGCTGTGTTTTGCAGCGGCTTCTGACTTTTTTATGCGGGACACGCATAGATATATAGCAGACAAAAAACAAAGGAGAAATAAAAATGAAACGCCTTTTTGCTTGCATTATTCTGCTATGTCTTTTCTGCTCATGCGCCCGGACTCCCGCAAAACTTCCGGAACAGACGAGCGATAGCACAACGGAAACTTCCGCCGTTTACACTCCGAAGCCCGATGAGATTCGCGCCGTGTGGATAAGCTGCTATGAGTTGCCGGATGCAGCTCAGGGCGAAGAAAAATTCCGCGAGCGGGCGGAGGAGATGTTTAATAATGTCGCGGATATGAAGCTCAACACGGTCTTTGTCCATGTCCGCGCCTTTGCCGATGCCGTCTATCCGTCGAAGCTTTTCCCGTGGTCAAAATATTCCTGCAAGGGGAGCGACCCGGGCTTCGATCCGCTGAAAGTGATGGTCGAATGCGCCCACAGAGCCGGACTCAAAATTCATGCGTGGATAAACCCGTTTCGCGTCAGCTCGTCCGATAATATTGACTCTCTGCCGCAGGGGAGCCCGGCGAAAAAGCTCATTGGCACGGATGCAGTTATCCAGCTCAAAAACGGAATATATTTCGATCCCGCGTCAACCGATGTCCACGCGCTGATATATGACGGCGTGCGCGAAATTTTGGATGGCTACGAGGTCGACGGCATACATATCGACGACTATTTCTATCCCACGCGCGACGAGAGCATAGACCGCGCGGAATATGAAGCTTATGTCTCCGGCGGCGGGGATAAAGGACTCAACGAGTGGCGGCGCGACAGCGTCAGTGCGTTTGCGGCGGGTCTTTATTCGCTCGTCAAAAGCTACGGCAGGGACAAAATATTTTCGATAAGCCCCGCGGGCAATATCGACGGCAACGAAAACGCCTTGTTCGCGGATGTCGAGCTGTGGCTCTCCACTCCGGGTTACGCCGATTATATTATCCCGCAGGTCTATTTCGGCTTTGAAAATCAGTCTCTGCCGTTTGAAAAGACTGCAAAACGTTGGGCTTCTGTCTCCGACGGGCGCGTCGGGATAATCTGGGGGCTTGCCGCCTATAAATGCGGGACTCAGGATAAAAATGCCCGGTCGGGGAGCTCCGAGTGGGCGGAGAACAGTGATATTATCGCCCGCCAGCTGTCTTTCGTCCGTCCGCTAAATGCCTATTGCGGATTCGCGCTTTTTTCATATTCATATATGTTCGGAAAAATCAACGAAAACGCAAAAAAAGAAATGCAAAATCTCGAAAATATGTTATAATGTATACTGTCTTATTATAAATTGGGGATATCACATCCTTTTTGGTGAAAACTTTTCTGACGGAGGGCAAATGAAATGACGAATGGAAAGAGAAATGCCGTAATAGTAATGTCCGTCGCTGTCCTGCTGCTTGTCAGCATGGCGGTTGGCGCGGGCATAGTCGGAACGGATAAAATCCTGTCGCTTATCGGCGGCAAAAAGCCGGGCACGACCGAGGTCACCGGCGATGACGGCGGCAATATCCAATTCGTCACTTCGCGACCCGCGAAGCTTTCGGCAATTTTCGTCAAAACGGACAAGCTCGGTCTTTCGTCCTCTTCCGATACAAAGACAAACTCCGATATAATAGCGAAAGCGGCGGAAAATATAAAAAACAAAGGCTTTGATTCGGTGTTTATTGCAGTCCCCGAAGAGAGCGGATTTGCCTGCTCGGACGGGAAAATAGATGCCCTCTCAGTACTCTCCGAAAAGGCTAAAGAGCAGGGACTCTATGTCTGCCTTGTTTACGGCGGCACCGAGTTCGGAAAAGATGAATTATCTTCGCTCGGAAGCAGCTTCGACTGCGTGGCGTTCTCCGGCGATATGACCGCAGAGCAGAGAAAGAACGCCGTCGGCACTCTCCATTCCGAAAATAAAAAAGTCAGCGCGGCGCTCTTCGTCAACGCCTCAAATGCAGCGGACTGCGCGGCCGTGCTCGATTCAAGATTTGCGGATTTTCTTATAAGCTTCCCGGCGGACAAGTCCTCGGCTGGCGAAAAATATGTCTCTTCGCTCGAACGGGTGAACGACTCCGCGCGCGGGAGCGGGCTGAGCTTCGCGGCGGCTGTGCGTGCAGATCTCTTTGCGTCCGACGGCACGGACGAGGCTATGATGATAACCGAACAGCTCGATGCCTGCGATTCGCTCGACTCTTGTGTTGGAACGGTCATGTATGACTATGAGTTCTTCTCGTCGGATAATTCCCTAGCTTCGGCGATTCTCAAATATATCGCGGAACGCAGCCGCGAGGAGCTTGAAAAGGACTTTGAACTCAGAAATTTTGAGGGCAGCACGAAGACCACAAACGAATCGAAAATAACTTTTACAGGCTCAAGCAGCCCGCTGAGCCCCTTGAAGCTCAACGGCAAAGATGTAAAACGCGAAGCAAACGGCGATTTTTCGTTCGAATCCGAGCTCAAGGTAGGAAAGAACGAGTTCAGCTTTGAACATAAGGGCAAGACGCATAAATATACCATTACATATGAAATAAAGATACTCGAGTCGATGACTCCGACAAAATCTATGGAAGTGCCGGGCGGCAGCAGTATCACCGTCACCGCGACCGCGCTCAAGGGCTCGAATGTTACGGCGAGCCTCGGCGGCACGAAAGTGAAGCTCAAGCAGCAGTCTAATTTCGTTCAGGACGAAAACGGCACAAAGCTCGACGAAAACTCGGATTTCGCCGTCTACAGCGGCAAGATTTCGATCCCCGCGAGCACATCAAAAGTGCAGTCGCTCGGAAGAATAAAAGTATACGCGAGCTTCAACGGACTCTCCGCCACAATGAGCGGCGCGAGCGTCAGCGTCAGCGCGGTCATTCCGACTCCCGAGCCGACCCCGACCCAGCCCGATACCACCGAGCATCCGTCAACCGATAAACCGTCCGACACTACCGACGGAGGCACGGGCGGCAATGTAGATTTCAACCCGTCAAAGATGCTCACTCCTTACGCCTATGCGGGCGTTGCGGGCAGATCGAAGATGTGCGAGATAACCTCGCTCTGCGAGACGATGCCCGCGAACGTAGTTGACGACTGCGTGCCCTACAGCTCTCCGCTCCCGGCGGGAACGTTTGATTATATTTCGAGCGAATATACTTACGGCGGCAGCAAATATTACCGCCTCGCCAGCGGCAGAAATATACTTGCGAGCAAGACGAAGTTAATAGCTCAGGGCTATAATCTTCCGCAGAACAAGGTCTCCGTCGTCGCGAGCTCCTCAAACTCCGACGCGACTACTATTAAATTTGGCTTCACCTGGAAGGTTCCGTTCAATGTCGCGGTCAAGAACCAGTCATATATCCCCTCGTCTCAGGCTTCGGGCGGCTCGCTCTATGCCGTGACGGCGTTCAACGGAAAATATGTTGATATCACCTTCAGCCATTCCGGCAATGTTGTCGGCAAAATCAATGTCTCCGGCAGCAAGATAGTCTCCGCCGCCCAGTGGATAACGGACAGCAAGGCGAAAACACTGACCTTGCGCCTGACTCTCAGGACTCCCGGCAGATTCTACGGCTATTCCGTCGGCTATACTTCGGACGGCTGCCTTACACTCAAGATTAAGGCGAAGCCCTCTTCGTCGCTCAGCGGCAGTGTCATTATGATAGACGCGGGTCACGGCGGCAACGATTCCGGCGCTATATGCGCATATAACCCCAACAGCTCCAAAAAATACGAGAAGCAGATAAACCTGCTCCTCGCCCAGAAGATAAAAGCGAAGCTCGAAGCCCGCGGTGCAACTGTAATTATGACGCGCTCTAATGACACATATGTTTCTCTCAACGCCCGTGCGAATATGGGCAGGACGAAGAACCCCGATATGTTTATCGCTGTCCACTGCGACTCGAGCGAGAGCGCAAGCCCGATGGGCACTACGGCATATTACTATCAGGCTTATTCGTTCCCGCTGGCGTCAGCTGTTCATAAACGGATAGTCTCCGCCTATAAGAGCAGCATATATTCGGGCGCAGGCTCGGCGACTCTGAATAAGATAGACCGCGGCACGAATATGTATCCGTTCCGCGTGACGAGAATTGAGGAGTGCCCCGCCGTGCTCATAGAATACGGCTTCGTTAGCAATATCAGAGAGTGCAAGCTCCTCTGGTCGGATTCCGTCCAGGAGAGACTCGCCCAGGCGACGGTAGACGGCATCGCCGACTACATCGCCTCGAACTGATTTCGCTCTTTCGGCTCAAATTTTCTTTTGAGCGCAAGGCACAGATATTCCGCCGGGAAATAGAGAATGAACCAAACCGCCGAAAACGGCAGGCAGATTTGCCCGAGAAAATTCAGCGGCATATTCGAATAGTCCCAGACATCCTGCCTGAGCAGAATGTTGAATATCACCCCGGCGATAAGCTCGATGCAGGTTATCACGAGCGCACCTATCATGCCGCCTATCACGGGGTGGAGCGCGGCGAGCCAGTCGCTCAGAAGATAAAAAATCAGCAGCACCGAGCCGCCGGCTACGGACATCGACCAGTGCGTGTATCCGCGGAAAATCACCTCGACGAGGTTGTATATTACCGCGCCGAGGAGAAAGACAAAGACATAGCGAAACCCGTTTTTCAATATCATCACCGAGCTTATTTTTGACCGCAGATGCCTCGATATTCCGCGTTTGCGGCGGTGGAAAACCTTTTCAAAAAAGGAGAATATCCGTGCTCAAAAATATGTCTATCAGAAACAAACTTGTCGTGTCGAATATGCTTATGGTCATCATCCCCGTGGCTATTATAACCGCGGTCATATTGCTGACCACATTGTCCATAACATATTTTTCAACTTCAAAGCTGTCATTCGACCCGTCGTTCGGCTCTTACCTGCTTTATAAGACGCAGTTCAATGTCTCGTCGCTTGAGGACAAGATAAAGACTCCGAAAAAGAGCGATACCGACAGGCTCGGCGCGATGGATAAAAAGCGTATCGCTCCGCTCAGAGCGGGGATAACCAAGTCAGGCAGCGGCATGGAGGACAGAATAAGCGATGCCGTTCTCGGCGCATGTGCGAATATTCAGAGAGACGGCTCGGATATTATGATCCTCGCGAACGACGAGATAATATACAAAACCGTCGAAGCGGATGTCTATGAGATGGTCGGCGCGGTCATTGATATCTGCGGCAAGAGCCTGAGCGATATAAACAGCCCGTTCGTCACCTCGGACGACAGCGGAACGGTCGTTACCGATGTCTTTTCCGTCGAGGGCGAGGGCATTGTAAAAATAATTGTAGTCAACAAAAATCTAAACGCAATCGTCAGCTCCGGCATATACAGCGGCAGCTCCGGCATACCGGTAAAGGGCAATAACGTCATCGCCATCGCAGCGGTCGTTGCGGTCGTCGCGATAATCATAACAAACGGCTTGCTCGTCATTCTCATGCTCAAGAGCATTATGGAGCCGATGACCATACTCCAGACGGCTACCCATGAGCTGCGCGACGGCAACCTCGACTATAAAGTGCCCTACAGCTCCAAAAATGAGATAGGTCAGGTCTGCGCGGACTTCGAGGAGATGCGCCAGCGGCTCAAGGAGTCGGTCGAGCAGCAGCAGAAATATGAGGATAACAGGATGCAGCTTATCGCCGGCATCTCACACGACCTCGGCACCCCGCTGACCACTATAAAAGGCTACGCTTCCGGCATACTCGACGGTATCGCCGACACGGACGAGAAAAAGATGCGCTATGTCGGGGTCATTTATGACACCGCGCAGGGCATGGACACCCTCGTTTCCGAGCTTTCGATGCTCTCAAAGCTCAGCCTTGACAAAGTGCCGTTTTATTTTGAAAAGATAAAGGCGAAGGACTTCTTCGAGGAATATACCGCCTATGCCGCCGACACCCTCGGCGAGGCTGACATAGAGTTTATATATAACTTCGAGTGCGACGAGGACAGGGAGATAAATATCGATCCCGCCCAGTTCAGGCGCGTGCTCAACAATCTTATCGACAACAGCCGCAAATACGGCGCGGAGGACGGAACGGCTAAAATAATGCTTTCCGTCAGAAACGGCGAAAACGGACACACCGAGATATCTATCGAAGATAACGGTCAGGGCGTCCCGGCGGACGAACGCGATAAGATATTCGAAACTTTTTACAGAGGCGACAAGGCGCGGACGGGTCACAAAAACGGAAGCGGCCTCGGCCTCGCGATAACAAAGCAGATAACCGACCGACACGGCGCGTCCATCCGCGCGGATGAGAGCGAGCTTGGCGGACTCAAGGTGATAATAGATTTGCCACAGGCAAAATAAGAAGGAGAGAGAAAAATGAGCAAAAAGATTCTTGTTGTTGAGGACGAAAAAAATATAGCCGAACTCGAGCGCGATTATCTCGAGGCGAACGGCTATACTGTTGAGATGGAGTTCGACGGAAAGAGCGGACTCGATAAGGCGCTCGGCTCGGACTATGACCTCGTGATACTCGATGTTATGCTCCCCGGGCTTGACGGCTTCGAGGTTTGTCGCCAGATACGCAAGCACAAGGAGTGCCCAGTGCTCATGGTCTCGGCGAAGAAGGACGAGATAGACAAGATAAGAGGACTCGGTCTCGGCGCAGACGACTATATAACCAAACCGTTCAGCCCCTCCGAGCTTGTCGCGCGCGTCACGGCGCACATTTCTCGCTATGAGCGTCTGACCTCAAAGGGCGAAGAGCCTGTCAATTATATTATAAATGTCGGCAAGCTTTCGATAGATACCCACGCCCGCCGCGTTTTCGTCAACGAGAAAGAGGTCACGCTCACGAACAAGGAGTTCGACCTGCTCACGTTCCTCGCATCAAACCCGAATGTGGTCTACAGCAAGGACGCCATATTCGATAAAATATGGGGACTCGATGCGATAGGCGAGACCTCGACCGTTACCGTCCATATCAACAGAATCCGCGATAAAATCGAGACGGACAGCTCAAATCCGCAGTATATAGAGACAGTCTGGGGAGCGGGCTACCGCTTCAAGGCATAAAAAAAGAGACTGCCGCCGAAAACGGCAGTCCCGTATACTTTTTGCTTTTCAGCCCTCAAGCTCGGCAGTCCAGTCGAACGAAAAGGTCTCGCCCTTTTCGAGCCTCTCGATGCCGCGCTTTTCGGCTATTGAGCCCTTTTTCTCGTGGCTGTCATTGACTCCGTACCACGGCTCAAGGCAGACATAGGGCGCGTTGGGTTTAGCCCATATTCCGAGATAGGGCGCTTTGCCGAAGGTGAATTTTACTGTCCTGTCGCCGCTTACGAGGCGCAGGCTCTCTGAATTAAGTCCCTCGAGGATAAGCGCATCTTTGTCGAAAATATGCTCGGTGAGCCTTATTGTGCGCCCGTTTTCGAGCTCGACCGGGAAAGTCTCGTCCATGAGAATGGAGCTTGAATCTATTCTCATCGTGCGAAGATTTTCGCCTTTTTCGAACTCTATCGCGTCGCCTATGCGGCAGTTGAAGCCGGGGTGCGCGCCGATCGAGAAATACATCTCGCCGTCGGTCTTGTTTATGACGGTGCTCGTACAGCGGAGCGTGTGCCCGCTGACGGAATATTTTATCAGCAGCTCGAACTCGAACGGATAGCACTTCCTCGTCTCGTCGCTCGACGCGAGGGAGAAGGTCATGGAATCTTCGCTCTGCTCTTTGAGAGCGAACACCGAGTGGCGCGCAAAGCCGTGCTTCGGCATCTCATATTCACGGCCGCTGTAGCGATACTTTCCGTCCAGAAGCTGGCCGATTATCGGGAAGAGAACAGGCGCTCTGCCGTACCAGACTGACGGATCGCCCTGCCAGAGGAACTCTTTTCCGTTTTCCTTGAGCTCTACGGAGCTCAGCTGTGCTCCGTCGTCCTCCGCGCTGACGCGAAGAAATTCGTTTTCAATCGTGTATATCATATTTTCACTCCTGTTGTGACCTGCGTCACGGATTTTATCTTTACGAAGTAATTTTATCACCGAACAGGCAATAAATCAATTCAATTCTGAAAGGAAGAGGTTATAAATGAAGGTTTATGTTATTCACGGACCCAATATGAATATGCTCGGCATAAGGGAGCCGGATATCTACGGCAGGCAGACCTATGACGATCTTGTTGAATATATCCGCGCGCGCTGCGAAGAGAACGGCATGGAGCCGGAGCTTTTTCAGTCGAACCACGAGGGCACGCTCGTTGACATAATCCAGCAGGCGTATTATGAAAAAGTCGATGCGATAATAATCAACCCCGCGGCTTATACTCATACGAGCATCGCGATACATGACGCGCTCAAGGCGGTCGGTATTCCGACGGTCGAGGTGCATCTGTCAAATATTTCCGCGCGCGAGGAGTTCCGCGAGAATTCATATATAACCCCCGCCTGCGTCAAAACATATATCGGCTTCGGCTTTGAGGGCTACGAGAAGGCGGTAAAGCACCTGAAAAAGCACTATTGCAAGGATTGAAGCAAAAAGTTTACAAAGCGTTAACCGATTTTGTGGTTCTTTGATATAAAATAAGCTAAAGAGACACAGAAAACTTTTGGGGGAAAAGATGACAGGCTATATCAAAGCTTTCAAGCCCGAGCTCAAAATCAAGGATTATGAGCTCTACCGCGGCGTATATTGCTCCGAATGCAGAGTGCTCGGCAGGCTCTATACCCCGATAGCGAGAATGCTTCTGAGCTATGATTTCACTTTTCTTTCGATAGTTCGCCTGGCTCTTCAGGAGCAGTGCGGAAAATTTGAAAAAGGACGCTGCTGCGTGAATCCCGCGAAGAAGTGCCTCAAATGTACCGAAGATGCGGAACTCGAACGCAGTGCAGATGTCGTTATAATCGTCTCTTATTATAAACTGCTCGACGATATCGCAGACGGCGGATTCTTCAAACGCCTTGCGTGCCGGCTTATAAAGCCCGCGCTTTCGCTCATGCACAAAAAAGCCGCGAAACGGCAGGAGATGCTCGACCGCGCCGTTGCATCCGCAATGAAAGAGCAGGAGAAAATCGAAAAATCCGGCACGGCGTCGCTCGACGAGGCGGCGGATCCGTCCGGTAAGATGCTCGCCGCAATATTCTCTCAGGGATACTACGGCGAGGACAAAATACAGCTGTGGCGTTTCGGCTATCTTCTGGGCAGGTGGATATATCTGCTCGACGCCGTTGACGATATCGAAAAGGATATAAAGAGCGGGTCATATAATCCGCTAAAAGCAAAATTCCCCGATGCGAACAGCCTCTCGGGCGATGAGTTCAGAAAATTTGCCAAAGAGCGTCTTGACCTCACGGCGGGCGAGACGGCGAACGCGCTCGGCGGACTGAAGTTCAACCGATTCGGGGATATAATAGAAAATGTGGTCTGCGACGGAATGTTTGCTTCGCAGACGGAAGTATTCAGAAAGAAAGAGGGTGTGAAGAATGAAAAAGAATCCGTTCTCGGTTCTCGGAGTACCGGACACGGCGAGTGACGAGCAGATAAGAAACGCTTATCGCGAGCTCGCCCGCAAATACAGCGACTCGTCGGACGACGGCAAAATGCAGGAGCTCAATGACGCGTATGACCAGATAGTCATGCTCCGGGGCGGACTCGGCGGCTCTTCTTCATCGTCTTCGCACTCCTCGTCTTATGCGGGCAATATGTCCGACCTGTCTGATATACGCGAAAAAATACGCGGCGGAAGAATAGAGGATGCCCTCGTTCTGCTCGACGGAATTCCCGAGCAGTATCGCGCGGCAGAGTGGTATTATCTCAAGGGCGCGGCTCAGCAGAGACGCGGCTGGCTCGACTATGCATCTGAGAATTTTGACCGCGCGTGCAGAATGGATCCCAACAACCGCGAGTATGCGGCGGCAAAGGAAAATCTCGATTCGTCGAAAAACGGCGGCTTCCGCAGCGCCCGCAAATCGTCGAGCGGATGCAGTGCCTGCGATGTCTGCTCCGGTCTGCTCTGCGCCGACTGCTGCTGCGAGTGCATGGGCGGCGACCTTATCCCGTGCTGTTGAGGCTGATATATGAAACGCGAAATGAAGAAAACATCCAAAATAGCTCTCAGCGCCGTCTTTGCGGCGCTGTCTGTCGCTCTGATGGCGTTAGTCTCGATTATCCCGAATCTCGAGCTGGCGCTCCCCGCGATATCGGGTCTGTTCGTCGCGGTCATAGTCATTGAAGTTGACAAAAAATGGGCGCTCGGCGTGTGGGCGGCGGTGTCAGTGCTGTCGCTGATAGTTGTCCCAAACAAAGCGGCGGCGATAATTTACGCAGTCTTTTTCGGCTATTATCCCGTGCTCAAGGCCGTGCTGGAGAGCAAAACGCCGCGCGCGGTCGAGTATATTATAAAAGTGCTGACCTTTTCGGTCGTTATGTCGCTTTCGTATTTTCTGATGGTAAAATTTATGGGCATCGACCCCGACCTGCCGGATTTCCTCGGCAAGTGGGCGATACCCGCGATAGCGCTGCTCGGCATAATCGCATTTTTGCTCTATGATTATGCCCTGTCAAAGCTGATTACATTCTATTGCCTGCGCCTGAGCAGCAAGCTCAGAAAGATACTTAAATAAATATATCCGAACTGCTTTTGCAGATATAAAAAGTTAAACCGACCTGTGTGTTTATAGGTCGGTTTTTTATGTTATTGCAAAGTGTATTGAAGCACACTGTTTATCGGTTAGATAAATGAGAATTTATCGCAGAATCTATTCAGGCACCCCTGTAGGGGAGCTGGATCGGCGTAAGCCGAGACTGAGGGGTTAGCTCGCTTCGTTTAAAGTGATAGTAAAAGTGCAAAAAAATAACCTTGTAAGTTGCGAGCCAATAAATTTGTGCAAAATTCGCGGGCAGATGATATCTGCCCCACACTACTGTGCCGCTTTTATCTTTATATCAGCTCGCCCTCGCACCAGTCATCGCCGCAGGCGATGATTTTTACTTTGTGCAGACCGTGTGTGCAGCCGCTCTTTATTCTGACCGGCGTGTAGTTCGCCGTGTAGCCCTGAATACTGCCGTCGCGCAGCTTCTCTTCAAACAGCACCTCGACCGTTCTGCCGATTTGTCTCTCCAAAAATTCATGCCGAACTTCGCCTGCCACCGCGATCATCTCGCGGCTTCTGCGCTCTTTTTCGGCGTTTTCAACGACATCCGGGAACTCCGCTGCGCGCGTGCCTGCCCTGCGTGAATAGGGGAATACGTGAACTTTTTCGAAGCCTATCTTCCTGACGAAATCGCGCGAAATCTCAAAATCTTCTTTAGTCTCACCCGAGAAGCCGACCATGACATCCGTCGTCAGCGTCGCGTCCTCGAATTCGCTTCTGAGCCTTGTGCAGAGTTCTTCGTATTCGGCGGCGGTGTAGTGGCGGTTCATGCGCTTGAGTGTCTTGTCGCATCCGCTCTGGAGCGATATGTGAAACTGCGGGCAGAGCTTTTTGCATTCAGCCAGCCTTTTTGTAACGTCCGGGGTCATGTGGTCGGGCTCGAGAGAGCCGAGACGCACGCGCTTTATCCCATCGAACGATGCGACGAGCTCGATCGCGTCGCATATGCTCGCCCCACAGTCAGTGCCGTATGCCGAAAGGTTTATGCCGACGAGAACTATCTCCGAAAAGCCTTTCTTTTCGAGCGAGGCTATCTCTTCTCTTATGTATTCGAGCGGTTTCGAACGCACGCGCCCGCGCGCATACGGAATGACGCAGTAGGAGCAGAAACGGTTGCAGCCGTCCTCGATTTTGACCGTCGCTCTTGTGCGCTCGCGAAAATCGTTTATCAGCTCGCCGGAGAATTTTTCGCCGTTTTCGTGCTGAGCTATGCGAACGATCCTCTCACGCGTGCGGAAGAATTCATCGATCATATCGGGAATCTGCTTGTTCGAGCGGTTGCCGGTGACGATATCCGCCTGGGTGAGCAGACGCGCGTCCTCGGGGAACGCCTGCGGCATGCAGCCCGTGAGCACTATCACGGCGTCCGGATGCAGCTTTCGCAGGTGACGCACATTCTGCCTCGTCTTGCGGTCGCTCTCGGCGGTTACGGTGCAGGAGTTGACTATGTAGACATCCGCCTCTTCGCTCGCCCCGACACATTCAAAGCCGCGCTTTATCAGTGCCTGCTCCATCGACTGCGATTCATATTGATTGACCTTGCACCCGAGAGTGCAGAATGCGACCTTCATATCATCACCGCGGCAAAAGCCGCCCTTCCTTTGAGTTTTGCAGTGAAATTATACAGCATTTCGCCCTCTTGTGCAAGTCCGCGGGGCTAAGATGCAGTTAAACGGCATATATCTTTAATACTGTTTTTATATCCGCTTTTGATTTTCGGGAGATGATGTTATGAACCGTAAGCTGAAAACGGTGCTCTGCGCCGCCCTTGTTCTTCTGCTGATGTTCTCTTGCTGCTGCGTGAGCTTCGCCGACGAGCCGATGCCCGTCACCGTCAAGGCGAAGGCGGCGGTGCTCATGGATGTGGATTCCGGCAAGGTGCTCATGAGCATGAACGCCGACGAAAAGCTTTATCCCGCTTCTGTTACGAAAATAATGACCCTCCTGCTCGTGACCGAAGCGCTCGACAGCGGGAAGATATCGCTCAGCGACACCGTAACCGCCTCCGCCTCTGCCGCATCAAAGGGCGGCTCGCAGATATGGCTCAAAGAGGGCGAGCAGATGACGGTCGATGATCTGCTCAAGGCTACTGCTGTTTACAGCGCGAACGACGCCTGCACGGCTCTGGGCGAGCTGCTCGCAGGCAGCGACGAGGCGTTCACCGCGATGATAAACGAGCGTGCCGGGCAGCTCGGCATGAAGAATACACATTTTGATAACTGCACGGGTCTTGATGACACCACAACGACCCATTTGACCACCGCGATGGATGTCGCGATAATGTCACGCGAGCTGTTGAAGCACGAGCGCATAATGAACTACACAACTATCTGGATGGACTCCCTGCGCGGCGGCGCAACAGAGCTTGTCAACACGAATAAGTTGGTCAGGTTCTACAAAGGCACGACCGGGCTCAAGACCGGCACAACGGCGAAGGCAGGATGCTGTGTCTCCGCGAGCGCGAAGCGCGGAAACACGCATCTCATAGCCGTTGTCATGGGCAGCCAGACGAGCGACGACCGCTTCAACGGAGCAAAAGCAATGCTCAACTGGGGATTTGCAAACTATTCGACCGTCACGCCCGAGATAGACCCGTCGCTGATAACCGATGTCGCTGTAATAGGCGGCGTTGTCGATTCGATTCATCCGTCTCTGCCGAAAGCCGCCAGCGTGCTCGTCAAAAAAGGCGAGGAGGGCAAGATAAAGACCGATGTCGAGCTCTGCGTCGACGTTCAGGCGCCTGTAGAGAAAGGGCAGGTGCTCGGCAAAGTTGTGCTGAGCCTCGGGGACGAAAAGATAGGGGAGTATAATATCGTCTCGCCCGATGCCGTGCGCGCGCTGACTTTCAAAGATATTTTCTTCCGCCTGCTGAAATCCCTCGCCTGAAAACTGTATGAATATACAAATTGAGCACCCGCTTTTTGTCGGATAATACAAAAAAGACCGATATTGTGTATTGAGAATAAAATAAAGCTCACAGATGTTATAATTAGCTCGTGTGTTTAAGGGAAAAAACAAAGAAAAGAGGAAAAATTTGTGAAAAACTATTTCAGCCGGCTTATGTCGAGCGCGAAGAAGTCAGAGTTCATCGTCTGGTGGATATTCCGTCTTATCATGATCGGCGCGATGGTGAGCCTTCTGTTTACCAACCCGCCCTCGGATCTGCCGAAGACGCAGATGGCGCTTCAGCTGTTTGCAAATCTCGTCGGAATGTTCGCTTGGGAGATAATCCAGGCTCTGCCCGAGAAAAACTGCCTGCGCCAGCTCCCGTCCTATTGCCAGACCGTCGCGTCCGTCGGACTGCTGCTCGCATCCTTCGGCGGCGCGTTCCTGAACTTCTATTATTCCATCTTTATGTGGGATAAGATACTCCACCTGCTCGGCGGAGCGGAGGCGGTGTTCATGGGCTATGAGCTCGCGACCGCCATGCAGAAGCGCGACAAGAAGCAGTGCGATCTGCCGATAGTCCTGCTCTGCGCTCTCGGCTTCTCGTTCTTTATCTCCACCTGCTGGGAGCTCTTCGAGTTCAGCTTCGATCAGATAGCGGGCGGCGATTCTCAGCATTGGTCGTATGAACTTGCAAAGGCTGCGAACAATACGAGAACTTTCTTTAAGCCCAGAGATCCCGCGCGTTTCGCTCTCATGGACACCATGACCGACATAGTTTTCAATACCCTCGGCGCAGTGCCGTTTTATATCATACTTAAAATAGCGCCTTATCATCATAAGGGCAAGAACAATGTCAATGAGATGTTTGCCCCCAAAGGCGCAGAAAAGGAATTTGCACAGGTAAAATGAGTTTTCGCTGTCCCGTATGCTCGCAGGAGCTGAAAAAAGAAGAAAAGATATGGGTGTGTCCGCAAGGGCACACCTTTGATATCGCCGCAAAAGGCTATGTGAATCTGCTGATGAGCAACTCATCGGGCGCAAAGCGCCACGGCGACGACCGCCTGATGATAAACGCGCGGCGCGATTTCCTTTCAAAGGGCTTCTATGAGCCTTTGCGCGAGGCCGTTTATGAAGCTCTTTCGGCGGATTTCCCGCGCGGCGGTACTCTGCTCGATGCAGGCTGCGGCGAGTGCTGGTACACTTCGTATTTTAAAAGCAGGCTCGGCGAATCGGGACTTGAGCCGCAAGTGCTCGGCGTGGATATCTCAAAATACGCGCTCGAAAAAGCACCGAAAAACTGCGGAGTCGAACGCGCCGTGGCGAGCATATATAAGCTGCCCGTGGGCGACGGCGAATGCGACGCGATAGTAAATATCTTCGCGCCCGCCTGCCCGCAGGAGTTTTCGCGCGTGCTCAAAAAAGACGGTGTATTCGTCAAAGCAATACCGCTTGAAAAGCATTTGTGGGAGCTCAAAAGCGCCGTGTATGACGCGCCGTATGAGAACGAAGTTCCGCCGCATGATATCGAGGGCTTCCGCCTCGTCGGTGAAAAGAAGATATGCTATACTTTTGCGCTCGAAAGCGGGAAGGATATAACCGACCTTTTCAATATGACTCCCTATTGCTACAAAACCTCGCAGCATGACAGGGAGAAGCTCGAAAAATTGAGCTCGCTCACCGTCAGCGCGCAGTTCAGCGTGCTCACTTATAAAAAGATATAACGCTGTGCAGCATATGATTTCCCTCGGTTTTAATTTTTCAAACCGGGGGATTTTTCTGCTCTTTTTGGCGTTTGTTATTGTAAAAATTGCGTTTTCGTCGTATACTAACTATGTATGAAAGCCACGCGGGAATACCGCATCAATATATCCGGCAGGAAAGGAAGTATAATTTATGCAGCTTGAACTCAAAAGACCCGAGGATTGCATGTTTGATGAAATATCTCTCGGCGAGATAATGCTTCGCCTCGATCCGGGCGCGGGCAGAATAAAGAATTCGCGATCTTTCACCGCTTGGGAAGGCGGCGGAGAATACAATGTCGCGCGCGGACTGCGCCGCTGCTTCGGACTTCGCACCGCAGTCATAACCGCCCTCGCGGATAACGAGGTCGGCAGGCTCATAGAGGACTTCATTCTCCAGGGCGGAGTCGACACCTCGTTTATAAAATGGATGAGCTACGACGGCATCGGCAGAAATGTCCGAAACGGACTCAACTTCACCGAGCGCGGCTACGGAATCCGCGGAGCCGTCGGCGTGTCCGACAGAGGCAATACTGCGGCGTCTCAGCTCAGAGCCGAGGATGTCGATTGGGACTATATCTTCGGCAAGCTCGGCGTCCGCTGGCTGCACACGGGCGGAATTTTTGCCGCTCTGTCCGAGACGAGCGCGCAGACCGTTATCGCCGCAGTCAAAAAGGCGAAGGAATACGGCACCGTCGTCTCCTATGACCTCAACTACCGTCCGTCGCTCTGGAAGGGTATCGGCGGTCAGGAGAAGGCGCAGCAGGTCAACCGCGAAATAGCCAAATATATCGATGTCATGATAGGCAACGAGGAGGATTTCACCGCCTGCCTCGGTCTTGAGGTCGAGGGCAACGACGCGGGACTCAAGAAGCTCAATGTTGACGGCTACTGCAAGATGATCGAAAACGCCGTTAAGGTATATCCGAATTTCAAGGTTGTTGCAACAACGCTCAGAACCGTCAAGACCGCAACGGTCAACGACTGGAGCGCTATCTGCTGGGCGGATGGCAAGCTTTATGAGGGTATGAAGCTCGATTCGCTCGAGATATTCGACCGCGTCGGCGGCGGCGATTCGTTCGCATCGGGTCTCATCTACGGTCTGATGACCGAGGGCGATCCTCGGTATGCAGTCAACTGCGGCATAGCGCACGGAGCGCTGGCGATGACCACCCCGGGCGACACTTCAATGGCAAGCAAGCGCGAGGTCGAAGCCGTTATGAACGGCGCAGGCGCAAGAGTTCAGAGATAAGAGAGGAAGATAAAAATGGACAAAGAACAAATACTGACTAAAATACAGGACTGCGGCATCGTTGCGGTCGTAAGAGCGGAGAGTGCCGATCAGGCGAGCAGAATTGCCGACGCGTGCATCGAGGGCGGCGTCGCGGCTATCGAGCTTACTTTCACCGTTCCCCATGCCGATAAGGTTATCGAGGAGCTTGCAAAGCGCTACACACCCGAGCAGATGATTCTCGGCGCAGGCACGGTCATGGATGCGCCGACCGCGAGAATAGCCATGCTCTCCGGCGCAAACTTCGTTGTCAGCCCCTATTTTGACCCCGAGACCGTGAAGATGTGCAACCGCTACAGAGTTGCCGTCATGCCCGGCATAATGACCGTCAAAGAGGCTGTCGCCGCCATGGAGGCGGGCGCGGATATACTCAAAGTATTCCCCGGCGATGTCTTCGGCCCGAAGATAATCAAGGCTATAAGAGGACCGATACCCTACGCGAAGATGATGCCGACCGGCGGAGTCGATGTCGATAATGCCACCGATTGGATTAAGGCGGGCGCAGTCGCAGTCGGCGCGGGCAGCTCGCTGACCGCAGGAGCAAAGACCGGTGACTATCAGCGCATCACCGACACCGCACGCAAGTTTGTCGAAAACATAAAGGCGGCGCGCGAGGGCAGATAAACCCGAAAAGAAAACAAAAGTAAAGGAACTTCTATGTTTGTAGATATTGCAAAAATCAAAATCAAAGCCGGAAACGGCGGCGACGGCGCGGTGACTTTCCACCGCGAGAAATATGTCGCGTCCGGCGGTCCCGACGGCGGCGACGGCGGCAAGGGCGGAGATATCATATTCGAAGTTGACGATAACCTCGCGACCCTTGCAGATTTCCGCTATAAGAGAAAATATACCGCCCCCGACGGAAAGCGCGGCGACGGCGGACGCAGGCGCGGAAAGAACGGCGAGAATCTTGTCATCAAGATTCCGCGCGGAACGATAATCCGCGAGGCGGAGTCGAACGCCGTTATGGCGGATATGTCCGAAAAGACCTCGTTCGTTGCCGCAAAAGGCGGCCACGGCGGCTGGGGCAACACCCATTTTAAAACCCCGACCCGCCAGACCCCGCGCTTTGCAAAGAGCGGCACTCCCGGTGAGGAGTGGGAGGTCATTCTCGAGCTGAAGCTTCTCGCCGATGTCGGTCTGCTCGGTTTCCCGAATGTCGGCAAGTCAACATTTATTTCAGTCGTCAGCGAGGCAAAGCCCATAATCGCGGACTATCATTTCACAACCATAACTCCCGTCCTCGGCGTTGTCACCATGGGTGAGGGCGAGTCTTTTGTTGTCGCGGATATCCCCGGACTCATCGAGGGCGCGAGCGACGGCGTCGGTCTCGGCCACGAATTTTTGCGTCATGTCGAGCGCTGCCGCATGCTCCTGCACATAATCGACGCGGCGGGCAGCGAGGGCAGAGACCCGATAGAGGATTTTGAGAAGATAAACGCAGAGCTCGAAAAGTTCGACCCTGAGCTTTCAAAGCTTCCGCAGATCGTTGCGGCGAATAAAATAGACATGGCAGACGACGCTCAGATTGAGCACCTGCGCGAGTATTTCACTTCCCGCGGCTATGAGTTCTATACCATGTGCGCGCCGATTCAGGAGGGCACTGCCGAAGTCATAAACGCAGTCGCCAAACGGCTCAAGACTTTGCCGCCGATAAAACGCTATGAGGCGCAGGAGATACCCGTCGAGATGTTCGAGCGGCAGAAAGATACGGGCTTCACCGTGCGCGAGGAGGACGGCGTGTTTATCGTCGAGGCTCCGTGGCTGCTCAAGATACTTCAGCGTACCGATATGGACGACTATGAGTCGCTTCAGTATTTCCAGCGCGTGCTGCATTCGAGCGGCATACTTGACAAGCTCGAAAGCATGGGCATCCAGCAGGGCGACACCGTTGAAATTTACGATCTCGAGTTCGACTATATGCCGTAACGGAGGCTTCTCATTTGATAGGAATAAGCGAAGAACTGAAAAATACTGATCCAGATTTGCTCAGTCCGCTGACTCTCGCTTTTATAGGCGATACGGTGTTTGATCTGCTCGTCAGGGGTAATCTCGTCATGCAGGCGAACCGCCCCGTCGGCAAGCTGCATCCGCTCGCGGCAAAGCGGGTCTGCGCCGCCGCTCAGGCGAGGGCTGCGCAGGTCATAGCGCCTGTTTTGACTGAGCACGAGGCCGATATCTATCGGCGCGGCAGAAACGCACATACCGGCAGAGTCCCCAAGAGCGCAAGCTCCGCCGAATATCACAGCGCAACGGGTCTCGAAGCGCTGTTCGGCTGGCTCTACCTCAGCGGGCAGGATAAGAGGATTGAAGAACTGTTTGAACATATTTCCAATGCCGAAAAGGCTGACGAGGTGAAGTGATGAACAGGAAAAGCAGAAAGAAAGAGGCACTGACCCCATACGAGCGGCGCAAAAGGCGGCTTGAAAAAAGGTTTTCCACCGCGCCGAAAACAACGGGACAGAAAGTGGCAGGGGCGGTAATAGACAATATCTGCTGGATAGTCGGCTGTTCGCTCTATTCGATAGGCGTTGTGGCGTTCGCTCTGCCCAACAGCATCGCGCAGAGCGGCACGACGGGTCTTGCGATAATAGTCAACCATCTTTTTGAATTCATTCCGCTTGGCACGGCGAACTTTCTGCTCAATGTTCCGCTGATGATCTTAGCCTTTATTTTCATCGGCTGGCGCTTCGTTGCAAAGACGATGTGGGTGACGGTGATTCTCTCTGCCACGCTCGATCTTTTCAGCAAATTCTTACCGACCTATACCGGCGACAAGATTTTAGCGGCAATATTCTGCGGCGTCTGCACAGGCGCGGGGCTTGCAATAGTTTTCATGCGCGGCGCGACTACGGGCGGCACCGATATCGTCGGCCGTCTCGTCCACAAGGCGTTCCCGCACATTCAGATAGGCAAGGTTATTATGGCTGCCGATGCGATAATAGTTATCCTCGGCGCGGTCGTTTTCCGCTCCATCGAGTCCGCTATGTACGCGGTTATAGTTATTTTCGTCAATTCCCGCCTGCTCGATTATATTCTCTACGGCACCGGCAGCGGCAAGCTGCTGCTCGCCGTGACTGAGCACGCGCAGGAGATATCCGATGCGATAACTTCAAAGATGGGCAGGGGAGTCAGCATTCTGCCGGTCAAGGGCGGCTATACTGGCAAGGAGAAGAATATGGTCGTCTGCGCCGTGAAGAAAAACGAGGTGCCCCAGCTGACGAAGATAATCAGGCAGATAGATACCGATACGTTTATAATCATCACCGAGGCGGGCGAAATTCTCGGCGAGGGCTTCATTGCGCCCGGAGTCAACTGAATAAACAAAGCGCGGAGGCTTTTCTTGCACCTCCGCGCTTTTTTAAAATTTTTTCCAAAACAGGTGAGAAAATCTGCAGACTTCTGCGACAGTATAAGTGAAAGGCGGGACGCCGCCCTGAAAGGATTGATCCGATGGACAACGGTGAGAGTAGCTACCGCCGTTTTATCGAAGGCGATCAAAGTGCGTTTGATGAACTCATGGACGCCTATCGAGACAGACTGATATTTTTCATCAAAGGTTATGTCCGCTCCGCTGAAGAGGCGCAGGACATAGCTATGGATACCTTTGTCGAAATTCTCGTGCATCCGGGGCGTTTTCGCTTCAAAAGCTCGTTCAAAACCTACATATATTCCGTCGCGCGGCACAAAGCGATAGATTTTCTCCGCAAAAAGCGCACCGTGCCGGACAGCGGAAAAGAGATTTGGGACGAGAGCGCCATTGATTCATTCTACAGGCGCGAGGACGCGAGAACCGTGCGCGAATGCATGGACAGACTGAACGGCGATTACAGAACCGTGCTGTATCTGGTTTATTTTGAGGAAGTGGACGGCGACGGTGCGGCAAAAATTATGGGCAAAAGCAAAAAGCAGCTTGCGAATCTCCTCTACAGGGCGAAGCAGGCGCTTAAAACCGAGCTCGAAAAGGAGGGCTTTTGCTATGAAGACAGATAAAGAATTCAGAGATGAAGTTTATGCCCGCGCTTCAAAGGAGCGGGCGAGAATAAAAAGACGCAACCGCGTGATAATGACCGCCGTGCCGTGCTTTGTTATTGCACTGACTGCCGCCACCGCAGCAGTTTATCATTCAACATCGTTCTCTATGAAAGACGCCATGCCCGCCGAGCAGCCGATAAATGCCGAGAATTATGTTCAGACCGAGGGCATCCCAGAGGGATACAAGTCCGCGCCGCTGACGAGTGAGGATCAGGAATGTTATCAGCAGCCCGATATCGCGACAGATATTTCAAGCGGTTCTGTTAAATCCGGTTCGAGTGTTGTGCCGACCGAAAATCATGGGGCGGCCGTGACAACGGTTGACGGCGACAAAAAAGGTGACTTCAACCGCCTCAGCTATGATTTCAGGGCTTTCCCCGACAAGAAGGGAGAAAAAAGCAACGGCACGCCCGATGCGATAGTAATAAGCAACCGAGAAAAGCTCGCGGAATATCTCGCAGTGCAGGAGAAATACGGAATATTGAGCGAAGAACTGAAATCTGAGCTTTCGGGCAGAGACGATGAATATTTAAAAAACAACACCGTTGTGATAATAACCGCGGACTGCGAATATGATTTGGCGGACTGCGCTGCAAGTTCAAACGGTACGCTCACCGTCTCGCTCAAAAAGTCGGAGAGCGAACGGGAAACCGGATGCCATATGATTTTGACCGTATATAACAAGCATTTCACAAACGTTGTCCTCAGGGACGCATGAACAAAAAGGGGAGGAAAGAAATGAAACTCAAAAGGTTAGCGGCTCTTCTGCTCTGCGCCGCCGTCATGCTGCCGCTCGCAGCGTGCGCAAAAAAGCCGGATTCCGGAACATCGCGGACATCGCAGACTACAGATGACACCACCGTCACGCCGACAAAGGACGGCGATACCTCTATCACCGCAACGGACAAGGGCAATAAAGGCGCCGCCGCGCAGGATCTCATGCAGGGCATAACCAAGGGCAAGGGCGCATCCAAAAAGCCGGACAGCCGCTTTGCGAATGTCGCCGCATCGTTTGCGCTTGATCTTTTCAAGGATGAATACAAGTCCGGCAAGAACACCCTCGTTTCGCCTCTCTCCGTGCTCACCGCGCTCGCCATGACGCAAAACGGCGCAGAGGGCAAGACCCTCTCCGAGATGCAGAAGGTTCTCGGCGGGCTCGACCGCGATACTTTAAACGCATATATGAACGCATATCTCGCCGCAGTCGCGGGCAAGGACAGCGCACTCAAATGCGCCAATTCCATATGGGTCGACAGCAAGCTCGATGTCAAGAGGGCGTTTCTCCAGAAAAATGCGGATTTCTATTCTGCTCAGGCGTATAAAGCGGACTTTACGAGCACGAGAACCGTAAAAGAGATAAACTCGTGGGTCAGCAAGAACACGAACGGCATGATAAAGAAGCTCGCGGATCAGTTTGACCCCCTCACCGTTATGGTGCTCATGAATGCGCTCTGCCTTGAGGCGGAGTGGAGCGATCCGTATACAGACAACTGCGTGAGCGAGGGCACGTTCAAAAACGCCAAGGGCAACCTTGTCAAGGCGAATTATATGTATTCTCAGGAGCTCGAATATATTGAGACCGCGAATGCAACGGGATTCGTAAAATATTATACGGGCGGCGACCTGGCGTTTGTCGCGCTGCTGCCGAAAGAGGGCACGAGTATAGACAGCTATATCGCCTCGCTGACGGGAAAGGGATTTCTCGGTGCGCTGAATTCGAGAAAGAATACTCGGGTCAACACGCAGATGCCGAAGTTCAAGTGCGAATACAGCAACTCGCTCGTCAACACTCTCAAGAAAATGGGCATGGGTACCGCGTTTGACGAGAACAAAGCGAACTTCTCGTCCATAGCGGACAACTCGAACGGCAACATATTTATCGGCGAGGTTATCCACAAGACCTTTATCGAGGTCGCCGAAAAGGGCACACGCGCAGGAGCGGTGACTGCCGTTATCTCAGAAAAGAGCGCAGCAATGCCTGTCGAACAGCCGAAGGAAGTAAGGCTCACAAGACCGTTTGTTTATGCGATAATAGATACCCAGACCAATCTGCCGCTCTTTATCGGCGCGCAGACGGATATTTAAGGAGGTGCGCCCGTGAAAGTCAAGAAAATGCTGGCTGTTTTCATGAGCGTTCTGTCGCTTGCCGCCTGTATTTTACCGTTTTCCGGCTGCGGAAAGACCGTGGGAAAAGTTCATAACAAGGGCGTGAAAAGCGGCGCTGTACGCGACCTGACCGAGGGGATTTCAAAGAACGAATCCGCCTCAAAAGCCCCCGACGACGAATTTAAAGCCGCCGCCTCATCGTTTGCGGCAGAGCTTTTCAAAGATAACTATTCAAAGGGCAAGACGACGCTTGTGTCGCCGCTGTCCGTGCTTACCGCGCTCGCGCTGGTGCAAAACGGCGCTCAGGGCAATACGCTCGCCCAGCTTGAGCAGGCTCTCGGCGGACTTGACCGCGACACGCTCAATAAATATATGCGCGCTTACTGCGACTTTCTGAGCGCCGGCGACGAGCTGAAAATCGCAAACTCCGTTTGGACGGACAGCAGCGTTGAAGCAAAGCAGGCTTTTCTGCAAAAGGCGGTGGACAGCTACTCCGCGCAGATTTTCTCCGCCCCGCTGTCGAGCAAAAAGACCGTCAGCAGCATCAACTCATGGGTTAAGAAAAACACTGACGGCATGATACCGAAGATAATCGAAAATGCCGATAGAGACGCCGTTATGATGCTCATAAACGCCGTTGCGTTTGAAGCAAAGTGGGAGACTCCGTACACAAACGACGATATCGAAAAGCTTGAGTTCAATTCATATTCCGGCAAATCGAAGAAAACCGAATTTATGTGTTCGACCGAAAGTGTATATCTTTCGGACAGCGACGCGGTCGGATTCATGAAGCCCTATAAGAACGGCCGCTTCGCTTTCGCGGCACTCCTGCCGAACGAAGATGTGAACATCGATGACTATATAGCCTCTCTCAGCGGCGAAAAGCTGATGAAAATATTCTCGTCCGCCAAGAAAAACGAAGAAGTCGATGTGAAAATGCCAAAGTTCAAGGCGGAGTACAGCACGCAGCTTATCGACACGCTCAAAAAGATGGGCATAGAAGATGCGTTTGACCGCAAATCTGCCGACTTTTCTTCGCTCATAGACAAAAACGACGGCGCTTATATCGGCACCGTGATGCACAAGACTTTTATCGAAGTCGATCAGGAGGGCACGCGTGCCGCCGCGGCGACGCTTGTCGGCATCAGCAAAATGAGCATGCCGGCGATAAATCCCGTTTGCCTCAACCGTCCGTTTGTCTATATGATAGTGGACACCGAAACGAACCTGCCGCTGTTTATCGGCGTGCAGACCGAAATATAATACGATACTCCACCTCTATTTTCCCCCAAATAGAAGACCCCGCCGGTTGACTTTACCCGGCGGGGTCGCTTACTTTTATGATTATATTTTACTGCCGATAATTTTTCAGCTCGTCCGCTTCTTCTATCTCTATCTCCGGGTCCTCTCCGAGAACCGGCGGCGCGGAGTCCGCGGCGGTTAGCTGCTTTATCCATTTTCGGCTCTTGAATCTTATCAGGCAGAGTAAGGATTTTGGCGTGTCCTCCGCGATATACATCGCAATTATCAGCACATAGAACGGAACGTCTGTCAAAAATCCGAGCGTGGTCACTATCGGTATACTAAATAAAAACAGCGCGCCTATGTCGAGGAACATTCCTATTTTCGTGTCTCCACCGGCTCTGAATATGCCGACCACGCAGACATACGAGATGTTTCTGACTCCTATCCACAGCGAGTAGATGAGCAGGAGCGTCGACGTCATCTGCCGGGCGCCCTCCGTCTCAATGGGCAGTATCCGCAGCAGCGGATTGCGCAGGAATATCATGGCGACTCCCGTCAGCACTCCGAGCAGGGGAACGAGCTTTATGAACCGCTTGCCCATGGAGTAGGCCTCATCCGCCTTGCCGGCGCCGATCGCCTTGCCTGTCATTATCGAGCAGGCGTGGCAAATGCCGACGAAGAAGACGAAGGCTATCTGCTCTATCGAGCTGAATATCGTATATGCGGCGTAGTTTTCGCTGCCCTGACGCGCATAAACCATGGCATAGACATTGGTGCCCACTCCCCAGAGCAGCTCATTGAGCATTATCGGGACACAGACACGCAGGAACTTCTTGAAAAATTCAATATCCTTCTTGAAAAATTCGCCGATCGGCGCATGGATGATATTCTTTTTCGCGTTGCCTATCACAAAGAGCAGCACCGCCTGAACGACCATGGCTATGGCCGTCGCTATCGCCGCACCGCGAAGCTTCAGCGCGGGGAAGCCCAGCTTGCCGTATATGAGAATGTAGTTGAGTACGGTGTTTGTCGCAACGGACGCTATCGAGCAGACAAGCGGCGTGTGAACGTCCTCGGTCGAGCGCATGACGGTGCTCGTGACAAGCGAGATGGCGACAAAAATTCCGTAGGGCGCAACGGCCTGCAAATACTGCACTCCGGCGGCTATGACCTCCTCCTCGGAGGTGAAAACGCGCATCATCTGCTCCGGGATTGCGAGCACCGATACAGTGTATAATGCACCCACGGCAAGCGCGAGTATGAGCCCTATGCCGTAGCTGCGGCGGATGCTCCGTCTGTCGTTTATGCCCCAGAACTGCGCCGTCATTGTCGCCGCGCCGGAGCTTATTCCGAACAGGGCGAGGTTCAAAAGAAAGCCCCAGCGTCCCGCGACACCTATCGCCGCCGTGCTGACGTTGCCGAGTCCCACGGTCATTGCGGTATCGACGAGCTGAGCGCATGAGGTCAGCAGCTGCTGGAGGGCGATGGGTATCGCCAAAGAAAACATTTTTTTGTAGAAACCCGAGCGGGTCGAATTTGACATTTGACTGTTATTATCTCCTATTTCTTATTCTTCGATCGCGGCCTTTGCGCTGTTTATTCCGTGAAACACGGTCATATCGAACTTCGGCTCGCGGTCGTAAGTGTAAAGTCCGTTTACCGATAGTAATCTCAATCACACAGGGATTTACCTCTATTCTAAGGGCAAAATCATGATTCATTTGACCTTTGACTACAAAACCGATGAAAAATGCACCACACCAGGCCAATATTTGAAGTATCACCGGACATTCCAGGGCCTTTCCACACGAGAACTGGCGGAAAAGGTGGGCATTGTGCCCGCGACATTGGTTCTGTATGAAAATGACCGGCACCCCATCAAGCACAGCACAGCGGTAGCACTTGCAAATGCGCTGGGGATTGACCGCAACAGGCTTCTGGACAAATATACCGCCTTTGTAGATTACCCGTATTCCTCCCTTTTGAAAAAGGTACGGCAGGATCTTTCCTTAACTCAAATACAAATGGCTGAGTTGATTGGGATAGGCCAAACGTCTTATTCTGGCTGGGAAAGAGAAATCCGCGTTCCGCGCCGTAAGGAGTACGATAAAATCCTTGCCGCACTGGAAAAGCTAAGGGTAAATGTGGATACATACCTTTGCCAGTCAGCTTCTATCTGAGTGTAAATCGCACATTTGCGGTACTGTTCCCTTACATATATAATAGAAGCACAAAGGAGGAGTGCCAAATGAGAAAGCGGAAAT
>ENA-ORTG01000372-ORTG01000372.1-human-gut-metagenome-genome-assembly--contig:-NODE-372-length-48398-cov-10.542023_pt1 | contig 48398 bp, 85 predicted proteins | sample MGYA00241906_ERZ509176 | MGnify/ENA primary metagenome ERZ509176 (study PRJEB26280, sample SAMEA2338811) | human gut metagenome | biome: human gut; feature: human-associated habitat; material: faeces...
TCAGACGTTTGAGATATACGTCCTCAAAATAATCCATCACAAACCGCCTCCTATAAGGGACATACAATCAAAAATTGTTGTGCGGAAGTATTTGTAGCTAAGATATTTCAAGCTAGAAAGTTTTTTGAATAAAATATAATAATTGATTGAACGCTCGCTTTCATCAACGCCCATAAGTTCAATTAGAATACTATCCAAAAACTTTTCCCATTCTCCATTCTCTTCATACTCGCAAAGCAAATGGAAAATCTTGTTTTTTAGCTTGTTATCATACCCCTCTTTCATTTCCTCAGCATATTCCATATTAGCCACCTGCCAATTTAGAATAGTCAAAGGACTTCTTATCTCTTGAGCGATAATAAGTGCTTTCCAAACGGTTTGCCCGCTTTTCTTCTTTCTCAAGAGCTGAACAAAGTTTATCTAACATATTGGCCTGAGAAAAATCTCTTTCCTCATAAAGAGGTTTAATATTTTCCCAAGTCATAATTGAGCGGTTTAACCACTCAACCTTCATACGCACAGCCAAAATTTGGATTTCTGAGTTATCAAGGTCGCCCGCTATATGTGTATCATCAGCTAAACTAATATCATTGCGAGGGAACTTGAACCAAGCCGCGGCACTAAGATAAAGTTCTTTCAAATCCTGATGAACTTCCTCCCAAAGCCACTGCGCCCATTCATCATCTAAAATTTTAACAAGAAACGCATTATATACTTTTTTGATAGGGGTCATATATAACCTCCTTATTCATCCTTAGCCTGCCTATTCAACTGAATTGCGCTTATGACATTAATACCAATGGCCTTTTGAATTATTTCGCTCTTGTTAAAATCAGTACATTCATGAGTAATAGCATAGTCAGCAACTTGATGCTTCTGTTCAGTTGTAAGCGGCTCAAAAAACTTCCTAAATTCACTAACCGGCATAGGGCCAAGCGCACGAGCAAGTTTTGCATCATCAATCTTGACGATATTGACAGGCTCTTTCGCATCATTAGGCTCCAAACCGACCTCTTTTTTGAAGTCCATATCTTCTATATACAAAATGCCCTGACGGAACATATACTCAACGCCGGGGTCATAAAAAATCTCTTCCAGTATCTCTGCATCTACAAGAACCTTTTGACCTTTCTTTTCCCAAGTTTTCTTGAAACGCATTTCAGGCACGTTGATGCCAACACGGCCATTGACCTGACTTGTAATAGCAATCTTTTTCTTATCCATAATAAAAACTCCTTTACTCCTAAAATAAAAAATAGAGGAAGGGAGAAACTCCCTCCCTCTTTATAACTCAATTATATATCGTAAGGGGAATCAACAGTCTCGGCGATACCAGTGTTCTGGTAAATCGCCCAGTTGTGATGTGCCAGAATAGCAACGCCCATCAGACGATAGGTGTGAAGCTCCATAGAAGCGTCGCGGTTCTGGAAGTCGTACATTTGCTGGCCGCCCTCAAGAACAACCTTGACAACCTTTTCCTTACCAGCAGGAAGAATGTAAGCAAACTGCGGGTCAATCCAAGTCTTAGTGTTGCTCTCGTCAATAAAGGACTGAGGGATCTGAACAATGGGAGTGCCACGGAACAGATTGACGTAGCCAGTGTTGTGAATTGCATCGATGTCCTGAGGATGATAAACACCTTGATAGTTAGTACCGACAGGAACGATAGCATCCGGACCCATAGCGGCAACGAACTCAGGAGGAGCAAAGATAACAGCACTAGAGCCGTAAGCTTTGACAACAGAAATGAGCTTCATCATTTCGGTGCCATCGAAGGAGTTGCCGGAATACTTATTAGCCGCAGGACGACCAGCCGCATTAATAGCATCCTTCAGCGCACGCTGAACTTCACCATAGATAACGTCAACCATACCCTCGGTCACGATATCCATAAGCTCGGACATAGTCTCGGCGCCATCAAGGAAACGCTGGAAGTCGATAGTGGTCGCGCCGCCGACCGCATAAGTCTCAACGGTGAAATCAGTGTGGTCAAGACGGAAAGTCTCATAAACACCAGCCGCGGCCGCACGGGTAAGGAACAGCTTAGCACGGTTCGCGCCAACGCGACGACGGAAGACAGCCTTCTGCTTGAAGGCAACTTGCTGAACTTCAGCAAATGGAGCCATACCAGAAATAACCCTATTAGGAACGATTTCATCAGCGGCACTCATTATAATCTCAAAAATATCGTACTTATTACGATTGAACTCGTTCAAAGAAGAAGCGAGCTTACCCATCTCACCACGGAAAGCATCCTCAACATTTTCTTGAGTGAAGTTTGCGGGAGCAGTACCCTTAGCGGCGTGGAGAGCGAGGTCTTTCAGTTCTTTTATAGTAGCCATATTCAAAATACCTCCTCAATTAGCAACCAAGAATCTGGAGCTTGACGCCGAACTGGCCATCAGGCATAGTGTAAGCCTTGACAACCTTAGCAACGACACCAGCAGTCGGCTTAGTAGCAGAAACCTTCCAAGCACCATTGGTAGAAGCACCAGCATAAACAACAGCGGTATTGCAAGCCTTGAGTGCGGTCAAAAGAGCCTCCTCACTTGTATACTCGGTATCGTCATAGCACAGGGTGTTAGTGGTAAAAAGATCGCCAACTGCGGGATAACCCATACGAGGATAAAGCTGACCGGGCTTGAGACTAAAGTCTCTCAGAGCATTGGCGCGCTCATCATAAAGATGCTCAGAGCTATAATTTATTGCCAGAGGAAGATCCTCAGAAGCATTATAAAATTTTATGCAGCGATTAGCCTTATCAACGGCCAAAAGCATACCATTTTCCGCAGGAACGCTAGCGAAGTCCTCGGCGTCAAGGGCGCACTGGGCTTCAACGCGACCGTCTCTACGGAAAGCCACATTGTTCAACTCAATCTGGCCAAAACCATCAATAACGAGTCTTTTGATAGCCATATGTATTAGTCCTCCATTTTATTAGTATATTTGGATAAGATATCCTCAATACCGCCCGTATGAACTTCTTTCGGGACGTACTGAGCGGGAGTCTCCAAATTGAATAAATTTGGATTATGCTCCACCATTTCAAAGGCCAATTCTTTCTTCAAATCAGCAATCGCAAACTTCTCAAGACTCTCACTGTATTTCTTGAGAGTTTCTTCAGGAAGAGACTTAGAATACTTTTGGAGAATTGATTCTTTTTCAGCCGTTTCGGCGTTGAGCCTAAATGCGCGAAGCTGTTCAACTTCTTCCTTCAAAGTAGAGAGTTCTGCGACAGAATTTTCATTCTCTGCTTGTAAAGTAGCATTTGCGTTATTCAGCTCTACAATTTGCTGTTCAAAATTTTCCTTTTCAGAATTGAGAGTTTCAACTTGAGTCTGGAACTCAGAGACTTGACCCTCAAGAGTAGAAATCTGACCAGTAAGTTCTTCATTCTTGGAATAAACTTCGTCAGCTTTCTCAAAGCTGCCGCCATTTATTGCCTGAATAGTATCGAGAGTCTTTTTTTCACTTTCGGTTACATCAACAATATAAACTTCGACGATCTCGCCAAGAGAAATTGAATCGTCTTCGTCATTCTTAGTGTAATAAACCCGCACATAGCGATTATTTTCATAATCATACGCGATAGCATATTCGTCATAGACGGAGCAAATAGAGTAAGCAATACTCCAATTGCCTTCCTCATTATACTCAGGGTTTAGTGCAGAGAAGAGCATATCGAACTTCTGACTATCGCTGAGCTTGAAATTGAGTTTATCCATTTCTTGTCCTCCATTATCGACAGTTGAATTATCTAAAGCAAATTGCTCAAGCTTGTCAACTGCCTCTTGTAAGTTAGAATATAAAGTAAAAAATGCCGCGCCTTCAAAACAAGGCTCTACATCGTCCCCCAAAGCTTGAAGCCCAAGGAAACAAGCATCAGTATATACAAATAAACGCTGACCGTGAATTGTTTTCCAGCCGCCCTTTATCGAAGGTGCAAAAAGCTCCATTGATTGACCTTTAGAAACAATTTCGTTAGCTTCCTGATAAAGAGCCGTAAAGACGAGAACATCGCAGCACGCATAAATGCGTTCAACACCATCGTCATCAACGTGCGGCTCCCACGCAAAGTTATGTGATTCAGGCACAATACCATAAATGCGGCCCTCATCACGATTCTTGCCATGGTCGGTATAGTCATCATTGAATTTGTCATAAATACCCTTTACAGGAACATAAGGCAAAGTCGCGACGAGCTTATCAGCAAATTCATCTGTAATAAAACCGCCATTGCGGTTTTCATACTTATAAAAAATGCGGCAACGACATTTTGAGAGGACTTGGTTGTACGGCTGTAAATCACCATACAGCTGCACATCGAACTGAGTAATCTTTTTACTCATTAGTTAACCGAACCTCCCGCTGTATTATCTAATGATTTTTCATTTTTGATTGTTTGTTCAGCTTTTTCATCCTCTTGCTTCTTTGGTGCACCAACCTCGCCTGCAATTGCATTATAAGCGGATTGAAGTGGAATCAAAGCCTCTGAAAGTTTCAAAACATCATTCTCAAGTTGTTTGATATCACTGAGGTCGCGCTGAGAAATGCCTTGCGCGATAGACGGTACAAGCCAGCTATAGCCAAGAGAAGCAAGTTCTTTTGCAGACTTGATGTAGTCATCCCAGTTTTGCTCTCCAACAGGAAGAATTTCATATTTGAAACTTATATTAGAATTGCCAAACAACTTATTCAAAATGCCGGTCAGAAAAGTAGCATATTTGTTAGCCATTGTCATCATAAAAGCGATGTCTTTTCTGATGGACATTTTTAGGGTAGTACTGCCAGTAGATGCAAACAATTGCGGGCTTACGCCAGACTTGTTGAATACATTCTGCAGCATTTTTTCGATTGAATTAGACGAAGCTTCAGAGGACGTTTTAGAAACAATTGCATCAACGTCCGCATAGGTTGTAAGAACGCTAACGTTCTTATTACCGCCCATCATAGCAACAGTGCCTTCGTGCATTTCAAGTGCTTCATCAGGCTCGAACAAAAGCTCATTGGTGGATGTATTGTGCGGGATTTTCTGAACAATTATCTTTCTAATTTCTTCAAGATCGCGCTCACGTTCAATTTCGACAGTATCCTCATACTGTAAAATTGACGGTAAAATTGGCAAAAAGAAAGGTAAGCCGCTGCTCAATATTGGGAAACAAATACCAATGTCAGCCGGAATCATTACCCACTTATTTGACACACTCTTGCGGCGACTCCACTCACGATAGTGATTCGCTATCAGTTGTGGATAAGTGTCAAGTGCAATTTCACGAGAGTCCTCATCAGCAATTGTGTCAAAATATGACACATCAAATTCAATCAAATCATTTCCATTTGGGTCTTTGAAGCGGCTCACGCAGTAGCGCATCGGCAAATCAAGAATTGAAATACTATCTTTTGTAATGTCTTGAATAACGCCGTAATAACAGCCATCCACAAGAGCTTTTTCTGACCATTCAAAGCCATATTTAGGTAAATTGAAGTGTTCCACAAACTCTAAACCACGCTCATATCTCTTCTTTATGTTAGGGGTGGAGAGAGAGCCGCTTTTACTGTGCGGAATAAGAATCCCAACATATTTCAAAATAGATGCGTAATGTATAATTTGTTGGCGATACAGTGGGCTACGCTCATAAAAATAACGAGAAAGTTTTTGCTGAGCAAGGACATCACCATTTTCAATGATGTCCTTGATATCTTTTTCGTCATAACGATCGCGCCCAAAATAACCATAACGCCGCGGAATACCGTATGAAAGTTGCGTCCAGCTAGTTTCACTGGTCGGCACAACTGGAAGTTTGGCGCCCTCAAGAGTAGTCAAGTTAAAATTTCGTTTCTTTGCCTGACGTGCGCCAATCGTATCCTTTACTTCATTCGCCATTCATTAGCGACCTCCTGAGAAAAAGGTTAGTTGGCGCTTTACACCGGGTGTGCGGCGCCGACGCTTTTTAGTTGCTTCATCCTCTAGTTGTTTGATACGCCAAACGCCATAGGAAAAAGCAGAGTATTTATCTTTAGGGAACCGAGTATTGATTTGTTCGAGCACTATGTCAGTGCCAGAGCCTGTTCTTTTCAAACGAAGATTAGCCATTTCTTCAAAAAGACTCGACGTCATTTCGTGCGGCATAAGTCGCTTGATGCGCTGTTCAATACTCATCTTCTGTCCTACTTTTGTAGCAAGCAAAGCAATTTTCGCATCTTGCTCTTTTATCAGAAACTGAATCATACCACCATTTATGCGGGCATATGTTGTCCCATGTATTTCACTGTTCAATGGACCATTGGCTTTCATTGAATATAAAATACAAATAGCATCTTTTGGCTGTACTTTTTTATAAGAGTCATCATTGAAGAAACCGTATGCTGGAAGCATTTCACCGTGTTCATCATAATGAACTTTTATCATTTCATCGGCAAGGCCAACACCCAAACCATTTGTATCTATAAGACACTCTTTTGGTTTATAGTCCCTAATAAGTTTTTTGAGGTCAATTGCCTGTTGAGTAAATGTTTTTAGCTCCATTTGCTTACCAAGCACAATAACATTCACAAGCGTTGCATAGTATCTATCATTTTTAATATTTACACGAAAAACACACGCAACAGTTTGGCAGCCGGCCAATCTTGCTACGTCTACCGAAATAAAGTAGAATTGATTGACTCCGGCTCTAAAATTCGCGTGAAATTCTGGATTTTTTATTTTGCGATGCTTTTCCATTTTGCTAAAATTGAACCAACTTTCGTCAGAAGCCCCGCTCCACAGGGACATATATTCACGGGCGAAACTTTCTTCATTGAAAGATGGATCCATTTTTAGATTGTTGATGTATTTCCTATCTACAAGTCCATGCATCATGGGTACGCGGTAATCACAGCCGAAGCAGAATGATTGGTTTGGCAGAATAATTGAGTTCTCAAAAACCGAGATAAGCTTATCATAAGCAAATGACATCTTAGTGCCCGCGCTTGTAGCAAAAATTGTTTGTTGGTTTGGTTCACGTGGATTTACAGTGTTATCAGGAAGACGGCGTGAGACATTGAGAAGAGGAAGAACAATTTCACTTATCGGCTGCTCTTCATGATCACGAATCTCGTCTATCAAACCACCGAATTTACGCAATCCACGGGTGCTTTCCAACGCACCACAAACTTCGAATGTAGAGCCATTACGAAATGTCAAACTGACATAATCTGAACCAAAATTTCCCGGCATTGGGTCAATATCGCCTCTTACCACTTCTCGCCTTATAAGAGGCCACTTGTCATAAATTTCATTTATCTTTTCTTTACATTTTATTTATCTAGATTCATTACTTCTAGACCATATGGCTATATGTTTCCATATAGATTAGACTATATCACTATCTCAGAGAGATAAATACCGCTTCGTATCATTTGATACTACTGTTAGTCGTTGAACTACTAAGAATATTCTCAATTTGCTGGAATTTAGTATAAGGAATTTCTAAAAGAGTAATATTTTTCTCTTTACACCAATCTCTTTTAAGCTGATCGTTAATTTTTCTTTTTTCAAAAGCTTCATCTCCTCCCCAATATCGGACAGGGATATAATGTTGCTCTCCTTGAAATTCAATTGCTAGTTTATAATTTGGTAGATAAAAATCAAAGTAAAGAGTTTTTCCCTCTATCTTTTGTTGCCATTGCCAGCAATAATTTATATTATTTTCTTCACAATAATTTTGAATTGCCTTTTCTCCTTTTGAAGTCTTACGACTACATTTTGGACATTGATGAAATAAAAGATTACTTGGAGTAATAGACCAAGTAAAGCCGCATTGATGTTTTACTAAAATTTTTTTATGAGTTTGTGTATATTTACTTCTGTCTACAATACTATACTCTTTCCCATATCTTTTCTCAAGTTCTTCCTCGAATTTTTCCAAAGACATTGTCCCAGTTCGAAAGCAAGAAGGGCATTTAGTATTTTTAAGAAGTCTTTGGGCTTCACGAGTAAATTCTTTATTACATTTTTTACATTTGAGCTTTACTGGTGAGCTAGCATTTTTATATTCTAGAAGCTCTAAATTATTTTTCTTACATAAATTTTCAATTTTATGCCGAACCTCTAATGTTATTCTCTCTTTTGGAGTATGACAAAATTGACATTGATATTTTTTCCCAGCTCGGACTAAAACTTCTCCTCGGCTTACTGTTTGTTCTTTCCCGCAAGTTAAACATTTAAATTTCGCTTGAGCTTTTACTCCGTTAAATTCTAAAACTTTTATTTTATCTGACGTCAGTGAATTAGCTTTATCTTCAAAAGTTTGTAAAGTATACATATAATCCTCCTTAGCAGCTGCTGATTGCCCATTATTTTTTTACGTAGGCTTACGCCATATAAAAATCCTTTTCTTTTTTTCTACTTTCGTCGCTTTCATATATTGAGGGATATATATTGTAGCAGAAAAGGCTTTAGGGGTTTCCAGCAATTCGATATTTTTTTCAAATTATGTCGCCATAATAAGTCGCTGACTTTTCGCGATTTGCGCTCCTTGCTTCTTGTTGGGGGCACAGATAAATCTTCGTGTCAAAAAGGCTTATATTTTCATATAAGATTAGACTATATCTTTATCTCCTAAGAGATAGTTATCGTTTCGCAATAATATTATTGCTACTCCCATGAAGGGATAGTCGTTGAGCTAAAATAGTTTCTATTTCATTGATTTGATTATAATTTATAATGAGTAGTTGCTTATTTTCTTTGCGCTCATTATAAATACTCCTTTTTCTATTTTAGTCGCTGATTGCCAATTAGCAGCACTTAGGTTTACACCCTATGCCATCCTCCTATTTGTTTCTACTTTCGCAACCTTTTTGGGAGAAGTGCCCTGAAGGTATAAGAGGCTTTACGGTTTTCCAGCTTTAAGATAACTTATTCAATACTCCTCACGAAGTAAGGGGGCACACATTTTACCCGGAATAAAAATACATTCCAACATCATCGCCAAAATTGAGATAAAGCTTTTGGAATAGGCTCTGCAAGCTGTTATAAATATCTCTTTATATCTCATAATGGCACGCAAGGTAATACGCTGATAGAAAAACAAAGAAGGCGAGTTCTCTGTTGCTATCGTGTCAAGATAAATGTCAGGATACGCAATAAACGTACCCATTACGTTTTCAATATCCTCTAAATGTTCCTCCAAATATTGCTCTGAAAGAACAACTCCTTTCTCAAGCTCAATGCCATCGCGCACAGGTCGATCAGGCGCTTGAAACATATTTTCTTTTTTTTCTAATAAAAGAGGAATTTTCTTAGGAGTCATAACCATCTACCTCCGCTTCAAAATCATCTCCATCCATTGAAAGAAGCTCCTTGTAGCCTTCAGTTTCATAGAGGTCGGCTTCATTATCACTAACATCCGCACTTTCACCATAATAACGTTCTTCGAAAGACTGCTCCGCGCCCTCAAGTTTTTTCGCACGCTCAAGAGCCTCAATGCGACGAGTTATTTCCTCGCCAAGGCCACTTTCATTTGTGTAAAGACGTTGGTTGTAGGCTTGAATATTTTTGATTGTTTCATCAACAATATCTCTTGTAACACCATCATAGTATTTACAACGCCAGCCTTTTTTCTCTAAGAACTTAATTAATTCCCCCGTAGTATCAAAGTCTGCCGCATTTTTCGCATTCTTCGGTGTAAATTCGGCTGTCTTGACAAGCTTATCATAAGAACCCAACAGCTTATCAAAATCAACGCCTTCTCTAATGCGGCAGTCAATCTCATAGGAAATCTTGCAAATTTTATAAGCTTGGTCGCTTTGGAGCGCGCCCGCGATGTTTTGTGTAGCCTGTAAGCCTTGATAAAGTTGCTCAAGATACATTAGAGCCTCATCATCATAGTTCGCGCCCCATCGGTCAATTAACTTCGCGCGCTTGTCTTCAGCTAGCAAAGGAAGCTCATCAATTAACTGGCCATTATCGCGCAGTTGTTTATAAGCCTTGTAATAATTGTCCCATCCAAGCCCCTCATATTCAGAGGTCGCAAAAAGCGCCGCGTAGATGGGAAAACAATCATCGCCTTTCTCGTTATGAACTCGCTCAAATTCTCGTGGGACGAATGGAATGTCAGCGCACTGGCAAATGCGATCTATTGCATCCCACTGAAAGTCTTTTTCAGTTAGATACTGTTTGATGCATGAATTACACATCGGAAGGCGTTTTTTAGGATAGAAAGGAGAATTTGTGTAAGCAAATTCATCACTTCCCAAAAGCGACCCGCACCACGAACAAGTCTGTGTCTCAATTCGTGGACGAATCATCTGTGGTCCGAGTCCGGGCATTAGGTATCACCTTCATTTGTTTTTGAGGCAACGCCGCACGTGTTAGCGGGGCAAGTCTGTAGAGCAGGTTTACCATCGACACATTCAACTGAATCGTTCGATGGAGTAGCTAAACTATCCGATTTCGCGGCTGCCATCTTTGTAAATTCTTTGGGTTCAGGCGATGGATTTTTGACAGCAATGCGCATTACCTTCAATAGGTCTTTGCGGCTTGCTCTTGGAAGTGCCAAAAACTTATCCATCACTTCCTCCAAAATGTCAGCTAACTCACGCGGACGTGCGCGCTCCTCTCCTTCTTGCTTTTCATAACCCATCGGAGTGCTCATAATTTTGCACAATGCGATTAGGTCATAAATTTGAAGTTGTGAGAATAAGTCCAAGAATTCTTGAAACTGTTTCACAGAAACTTTATTTTCTTTTCCTTTCATTTACTTTCTCCTTTGCCGATAGTCGTGGTCGCATTGTTTACAGCGGGCCGAAAAACCTGATTTCGCGCGGCTCTTGTGTATGAAATAGGTTTCACTCTCTACCAACAGGCGGCCGCAGACTGAACAGCGTTTGAAACGTTCTGGCCCCTCAGCGATAGCGCGCACAATTTCCAAATGGCGAGTCGCAGCGTCCGCAATTGCGGGAGCTACGTATTGCCGATAAATGGTGGAAATATAGTTTGTTTGATAAGAGCGGTCAAACTCTTTATTGACAATTTCCTTGATGTCCATATTTTGCTTACCAGCTAGCTTGAGTTCAAGCACTTTTTGTTGAACGGGAGTCAAATTGGCTTGCCGCACATAAAAGTTGAGGGTATCGCGCACTCGTGAGAGAGAGGGGTCAGTTATTAGTAGCTTTTGGCTATCCAACAATCTACAAATGTGAGCCGGATTACGGAAGTCGATTGTGAGGAAGCCAAATGGGGCAATTGATTTTTGAGATTCTTGCGCCTTTTTAGTCGTCTTTTGCGGCTGGCAAATTCCTTGCTCAATTAGTCGATCCTCCAACTTGCGGGCTTGTATTTGATAGACCGGGTCGTCTTTTTTCGCGGCGAGTTCCTCAAACTCCAAAAACCAGTTGACCGATTTGCTCTTGCCTTGTGTTTGTCTTGCGACGTCCGCTAAGCCCCTCGGGAGGCCCACCCCTCCCTACTCTTCCGATTCTGGGCCGCAAAATGTTGGCGAAACCTCCTCCACAAACTTATTTGTGGGTCGCGCCATTAGGGTGTTAGAAAAGCTGTCCTTTATGGTGTATTGCTCTCGTCTTAGTTCAACTAACAAATGTTTCTTCTTGAGATACTGGCCGTTTGTCCAGCTAAGCGCGCGTTCTTCTAAATCAAATAGTTCTTCGGGCGAGAATTTGCGGGTCAGGCGTTCGGGCAAGTCTGTTTTGCGTTTACCATGCGCCCTATCATAAAACCCAATTGATAGTTCAACACGATCAATGCGTCTAAATAAATCTCGCAACATTGGAATAAATTCGGGTGGGGCTTTGCGCAGACATTCTTCACGTGAGAAGTTTGGTTTAGGTGTTTTATAAGTTGTGTCGGCCAGCGAGTGAAATTGCGCCTCATCAAAAGTTGGGTTTTCTATCAGTTCCTCAATTGATGAAATTTGGCGGGTATTCGCGCTAGAGGCCCACGTAGAGTTGCGGCGCTCTAATTGGACGTAGCCCTCTTGCTCGGCGTTCAGACCGTTCGAGCCACGTCCCCAAAGTAGATAGTTTCCACACATTTCGAGGTCGGACTCAGAAAGAGGGGCGGTTCGATTGGCCAAATAGGTTTCCAAAAAATCTGTGCGCTCGACTGCTGTTTCAAGCGTCCAGTCGAGCGATAATGTTGATTTTCGACGCGGTTGGGCTATTTGTTGCATCATATATACATAAAAATCTCCTTTCGAATTGATAAAATTTGTCAAATTGTTCTCCTATTTATCTCTTCTATTTATAATTATAGCACAAGAGGAGGAGAAAGTCAAATTTTGAAATTTTTGCAAATTTGAATTTTGAAATTTTTGCAAATTTGTTTGGAGACCCCGACCTGCTGGAAGAAACTGGAAGCCCATTTACCAAAATATGGGCGCCCCGGCTTGTTAAATATTTCACAATTTGTCATTTGTAAATTTTAGGGAAGTTTTGGTAAAAGTCTGGTAATAATTTGTTCGTCATTTTGAACAAAAACGGGCCGAAAAATAGGTGTTTTCTTGTGTGATTTTTCAGTCTAAAAATCCTTGACTTTCGCGCGGAAAGTGCTATAATCATAATTGCAAAGGGGCAAGAGACAAGCCCCCGAAGCAAAGTTGAACCTTGAAAATTGAACATAGCCCCGCGCGGAGTGGACGCCGCAGAGCGGGGACAAATAACAAATTTAGGAAGGAAGTTGCATATGAACAAATATCAGATTGAACGCGCGAAGAACCTTGAATACTATCTTCGGCGTTGGGAAGAATCGGAAGGACTTGCGCCTGCTGAAGGCGTGAACTGTGGCGCGCGTGGACGCGCTTTCGAGCTTGAAATGACGCGCGAACGCAGTCAGAAAATGGATGTAGCGCTTGACGGCTATGTTGACAATACCGTGCAAGTAATGATTGACGGACAGAAGGTTTTTTGTCCGCTTGAGTGCAAAACCTGCGGCGGACGTATCGAAAGCCTTTATCGCGGCCTGCAGTATCAGATGAACGACGGGAAGCCGCGTTTCGTGGTTTATCGCCTTGACTGGACGGGCAAGCCGTCCAAACTCACCGGAATAGCTCCGGAAGTTCATACACCTGCGCTTCTCATGCCTGTATGGTTTTTCCTTGCAGGGCTTGAGAAGTTCGGCAAAATTAGAACGCTGACGGGCTTCGACAAACACGGCAGACCGAAGGAAGAACGTTCCATTCAGACTAGCAATAAAGGATGGCACAAGTTTCTTGCATGGTACGCTGAAAACTATGGCTACGTTTACAATCCGGAAGCCGTCTATGATATCCGCGAATTTGACGGAATGACTTTGCCGGAGACGGTTTGACAAGAAGAACAAGGGCGGCTATAATCAGCCGCCCAATTTTAGAAGGGAGATTTTTACAATGACACTTGGACAATTGAAAAGCCTAAATCAGCAGGATAACCATATCTGCGTGTATGAAGCAACGACTGGTTATCGGCTGGAAAATGCGACTCACAACGGGCAGGACGGATACAGCGTGTATGGCCGCTGGTGGTCTGAAGATGAGCTGGACACGGCAACGGTCATGAGCTTGAGCGCTCGCTTGAGCTATGACAACCCCCGCTGGCCTGAGCTGGTCGTGTATGTAAGCTGGGACTTGTATGACAAGTTCCAAATGCTGAAGGAGGGCGAATGATGTACTTTACACTTGGCTTCGCTATCCTTGCCTTCCTTGGAGCTGTCGGCCTGATAGGCGGTATGCTCTACGACCAAACGCATAATGTATAAGGCACGACGCGCAAGTCGGCACGTTAGTTCAGAACGTGCCGACCGCGCGCTTCTTGTATCTGAACTTGGTATCGGGCAAACCTGCGCTACATTTCACGACGTCAAACGCGCCGCGAATATTGATATAACAGACAACGCAATCATTTTTGTGCGCGGGAAGCGCGGCGTTTTAATAACATTCTATCCCGCGACAACGAAACAGATTATTGATTTATTTACGGCGAACGGAGAAAAAGCGCCTGCGGCACTTCTTCGTGCGGCTTTAGAAAATTGGAAAAAAATAGAAAAATGGCAGAAAATGGGGAAAATTGGGGCGGTCATTTGACCGTTCCTTTTTCTTGGAAAAGTTCGTTAGTTATTTCACAAACAATTACACCTTGTGAAATTTTTACCAAAATTCGTTAGTTATTTCACAAACTAGCGATTTAGACTATGATAGTCTAAATTGGAAATTTCTGGCCATTGACTTTTCCGTAAATGTGTGGTAGAATTAGGCATACTTGAAAAGGGGGATTTTCCAATGACTACTACCACCATAAATTACCGTGAACTCTGCGCCTACGTTGCCGCGAACGCTCACCGTCTGCCGCCGATTGTGAATAGTATCCTTATTAGCTGGGGAGAGCTGGAAGCTCCATCAGCCGACGCGCTGGAGCAGGCGCGCATTGAAGCCACTGATGTGCTGATTGAGGAATTCTGCGAAAAGCTCGGAATCCTCGAAGGCGAGGTTATCCTGCACCCGAACATCTGCTACGGGCAGCCGGGCAACGCTCTGTGCTGGAAAATGCGCGGCTGGGACTGAGCGGGATTAACTCCCGCTCATTTTTTTTATGAAAATTTTTGTTTTAGACTATTATAGTCTAAATTGGGAAGAAAATGGATTTGACATTATAGAAAATTTGTGTTATAATAAATACAGAAAATGAAAGAAAGGAATTGATTACCAAATGTATATAAAGGAATTTTATGTTGAAGATGCGAACGCGCCCGAATTTATTCGAGCAATGAATCTGTTAGAAGCTAATATTCCTTGCTTTATAGAGCACCTAGGCGATAACCTGATAAGGGTTGAGTGCCGCCGCGAAGATGCAGGAGCTGTGGAACGCTCTTTTGCAGAATTTGTTTGAGCCGATGAAGCTCAAACTTTTTCAGAATTTTTAGACTATGATAGTCTAAATTGGAAATTTTTGTGGGTTGATTTACGAAAAATTTTGTGATATTATATAAATACAATAAGAAAAGGAGATTTTGAAAAATGGAGCGAATAAAGAAGGACTCATTTGGAATTGAAATAGAAAATGCTGAAATGGGCAAGCTTGAGTGGCTTCTGCAAGAGGCAAAAATTCCCTATCGAATAGAGTATATTTGGGAGATGCCCTCTGTGCGGTACTACGGCCACGAAGAAGAACTGATTTGTGATGCGGTTTGTCATAGCGGCAGTTATGGACATGAAATAGGACTTCTCGAAATAATGGGTCTAACTCGTAATGACGATTCTGTTGAAGGTTGGCTCACGTCCGAAGAAGTCTTTGACCGCATTTCCGAAGATTGGAATAAAGGGAACTGAAAAGTTCCCGCTCAAAATTTAGACTATCTTAGTCTAAAATTGTCGAAATTTCTTGTTGACAAGCGCGCGGTTATGTGTTATACTTGGTACAGAAATTGAGTGAAGGAGATACCACAATGAAAGAACTTTCATCTTATACTTGCCCTGCTGAAGGCGATATTGATTGCCCCTATTATAAAAACGGCTATTGCTGTATAGATGGCAATCCCGCCGAAGAATGTGATGATTACGCATGGTATAGCGACCTGCGGCTCGAAGAGGAAGAGGAAGCTGAACAGGAAGAAGAAGAGGAACGACTCGTGCAGCTTGAATACGAAAGAAAGCTAGAAAAAATGTTCGGGCGGGGCTTTTAAGTCCCGCTCTTTTGGAATTTTTACAAATTTAGACTACCTTAGTCTAAAAATTCTTGAAAAATTGATTGACAAGTTGAACAAGACGTGATACAATATACTCACAAAACGAAAAGGAGTTTTGAAAAAATGATTGAATTTGAAATTAATTCGGAAAAAAATAGCAAGATAGACCTTTTGTCTCTTTATGCAATTTGTGGAGAAGACGAAGATAGAAAAACAAGGCTTCTTGTTATTGGCTATCTAGACTATTCATCTAAAGTCCCTGTCACTGATTTGACTAGTCCCCTTCATTCTTGCCGGCTCTATGATAGAGGAGATAGTGCTGAGGAAGTTTGTAAGGATTTTGGAATTAATCCACAAACCGCACGTTGTTTTGATGATTACAATTCTTTTGCCCTTATATTTCGGCCAAACAAAAAGGAAGATTGAAAAATCTTCCTTTTCTACAAAATTAGACTACTTTAGTCTAAAATATCTTGGAAAAATGGTTGACAAATTGTACATGATATGATATTATATATTTACAAAACGAAAATAGAAAAGGAAAATAAAAAACCTAAAAGGAGTAAAATCTATGGAAAGAATTAACAAGAGTGCCGCACGCAAACTTTACAATGAACATAAAAACTTTTGGATTACTGCCTGTAATATGCGGCCCGAATGTGGTATCCTTATCGGCTCTTCAAGTTTTGAGCGCATGACCGAAACTCCATTTGACACAATGGTAAATAGTTTTATCTACTATAACTGTGATAATGAGCGCGGTCGATATCCGGCTTATTATATTGAGGATTAAACGAGGGGAAACTCTCGTTATATTTATTAGACTACAATAGTCTAACAAGTTCTGGAAAAATCTATTGACAATAATAGATTTATATGTTATACTTAAATCACAAAAAGAAAAGGAGATTAAAAAATGAAAATTAAAATTTTTGTAGATGAAGATTATCAGGCTCACAGTCAGGAAGAAGTTAATAATTATGTGAATGAAGGAATAGAAAATTCCGCCATAGATATGGTTAAATATTTTATGAAAGATATTAATACTGAAGGTAATCTTAACCCTCTCTTCCGTGCGCTTCGTGATTGCGATTCAGAAGTTTTTCTGGAAATTTCTAAAAATTTCAAAAATTTTTTGGATTCCTATAAAGATGACTATATTGATGAAAACTTTTATGAATCTTATGTCGAAGTATAACCGCAGAAATGCGGTTTACTGAATTAGACTACAATAGTCTAATTTCCTTGTAAAAAACTCTTGCAATTTCAGAAAATTCTGCTATAATAATAAGTGTCAAGGGGAGAGGGGCAGAGAGTGCCGACCTGATGAGCGTGGTAGCGTTCACACACGTGGCCTAATGGATTTCTACCAATTAATCCTAACCACTTAGGGAGCTTTCCTCTTGACAAACACATGAGAGTATGATATAATACAGGCATAAAAGAAAAGGAGATAAAAAAATGTACTACCTCTTTAGTTGCGATTTTTGTTTTGAAATTGAAGCAGACGACTATGATAAAGCACTAAAAAAGGCATGGGATTTTATTCATGCCAATCTTCCAGAAGATTTTGACACTGAGGGGTCAGAACTATCACTTATAAACGAAAGCGAGATTTAATTCTTGCTTCCTTTTTTATTAAAAAATTTAATTAGACTACAATAGTCTAATTACACCACTTGACATTCTTCCCGCATTGTAGTATACTATAACCACAAAATGAAAAGGAGATAATAAAAATGAAATATTGGGCTACTTGTCCTGCCGATGTTGAAAAATACGTAGAAGATGAAAGAGAACGTCCCCATAATTATAAGGAGCATTTTTATCCCTGCTATATTGAATATGATGAGCCTTGGGATTTTCATTTCTGCGGTAGTTATTATTTTGTGAATAAAACAAAAGAAGAAGCAATCTCTATGAGACGGACAAATCTTTTGAAATACATCGATGAAAAATATCAAGAAATCTACGATGCGAAGTGTGAACTAAAAAAAATAGATAAATATTGAATTACTTCACCACTTTAATGTGGTGAAATTTTCAAGATTGAATTAGACTAATGTAGTCTAATAAGTTTTGGAAAATATCTTGACTTTTAAGAATTTTTATTATATAATTTAATCACCAAATGAAAAGAAGGGGAAAATAAAATGAAATTTGTCATTAACAATTGCTTTGGTGGTTATGAACTTTCTCAGGATTTTCTGGATAAATATGGGGAAGAACTTTCCGTTCTTAAAAGAAATAATCCTAAACTGGTTTCTGCCGTTGAGGAATTTGGTGAGGATAAGGCTTCTGGTTTCTGTGCAAACCTTCGTATTGTAGAGATTCCTGATGATTACACTGACTACTATATCAATGAATATGATGGAGCAGAAACCCTAATCTATGTAAAAGACGGGAAACTCCATTGGGCGTAAAAATGCGCCCTTTTTATGTTAGACTATAATAGTCTAACTTTTCTCCCAAAATCTATTGACAAACTAAAATTTATATGTTATACTTGACTCACAAAACCAGAAAGGAATTGATAAAATGAATAAAACGATTACTGTAATTCTTGGAATTCTCATTGTCGCGCTTTTGTCTGCAATTAGCGCAGGTATTACCTTGGGGCTTATCTGGGTGCTGTGGTGGGCGCTCACCAAGCTGGGCATTATCGCGTTTGCCTTCAGCGCAAAAACCGCATTTTTGATGTGGCTTATTTTGTGGATTGTAAAACTTATTTTTGGTGTCGGAAAAGAAACAGTGAAATAAAACATTAGGTGAGAAGTAATTCTCACCTTTTGGTTTTTTGGAATTTTTAGACTAAGTTAGTCTAAATTCCCCAAAAATAATTGTTGACTTTCCGAGATATTGTGATATAATAATAATCGTGAAGGGGAGATAAAGTCCCTCACTAATAAGGGCGGCGACCTTAACGCCATTAAGGAAGGAAATAACCATGAACGACAAGAAGATGACTGCACGTGAATTCTACACCACCATGATGGAGAAGTACGACCTCACCGACGAGCTGAACGCATATTGCGTGGAAGCTCTCGCAAGTCTCGACCGCCGGAACGACACGCGCAAGAGCAAGGCCGCGGAGAAGGCCGCGACTGAGAACGCGCCTATCCGCGCGGGCATTATCGAAGCGCTGTCGGCTGACGGCTGTGATGGTCTGACGGAAACGGAGCTGGGCGAAGCTCTTGAAATCACGCACAACAAGGCAGGCGCGATTGCGCGTGGACTTGTGAAGGATGGCCTTATCAGCGTGGAAGAGCGCAAGTTCCCGAAGGTGGGCAAGCGCAAGGTTTACTTCGTTGAGAAGTAAGCCAAAGAGAAATGGGAGATAATCCCATTTCTTTTTTTAGGGGAAAAGTTAGACTAAGATAGTCTAAAAATTTTTGAATTTTTTATTGACAAATCATATGATGTATGATACAATATAGACACTGAAGGAAGAATTAAGAAAATTCCAACAGAATATAATCTTGAAATTAAAATGTAAAGGAGATTTGAAAAAATGGATGATAACAAAATTTTTTTTGGTGATTATTGGACTAAGTTCCGCTTTTGCAGTGAAGGAGATACCTTCACTTGGAATGGCGCACCATGTGTTAGAGTCCCTTTGGTATATAGTAAAGAAGGAGAACCCTTCAACGCAGTTAACTATCGAAGAGGCGAATTCGCTTTTATTAAGGACGATGACGACGTTTATATCCCCAGCTTTTTATTTGATACCTGAAATATAAATTTATTCTTGAAGATTGAGCGAGATTTTCTCGCTCTTTTTAAGGCATTTTAGACTACCATAGTCTAAAACAATAGTTGACAAAATCGCGCAATTATGTTATACTTATTTTACAAAAACGGAAGGAGAATATATTTTATGTATAATCACAAACCCGCACTTTGCTTTGATATGGATGGGACAATAGTTGATTTTTATTCATTCCCTAATTGGCTTGACAATTTACAAATGAAATTAGTCGGCCCTTATCTGCACGCAGACCCGCTCGGAAATATGCGCATACTCGCGCGACAGTTGAACAAATTGAAGAAAATGGGATATAAACTTTGTATTGTTTCTTGGGGAAGCAAACAGGCAAGCGCGGCATACCTTGCAGAAATTGAGACGGCAAAAAAGAAATGGCTTTCTATTCATTTGAAAAGTGTTCAATTTGATGAAATTTGCGTTGTCCCTTATGGAACACCGAAGTCAACTGTATGTTCATTTTATGATGAAAATGCGATTCTTTTCGATGATGAAGCGCGCAATCGTGAAGAATGGGGAGAAAATTCATTCAGCGAAAAGGAAATGTTAGAAATTTTGAAAATTTTGGGAAAGTCAAATTGACTTTTCCGTTTTGGGTTTTAGACTAAGTTAGTCTAAAATAAGGGTTGACAAGCATGGCGTTCTGTGATAAAATAAAGGCACAAAATGAAAAGGGGAAAATAAAATGGCATATGATATAGTTTTACGATATGATGATTTAAATGACACATCCACTGAAACTTATGGCTTGTTTGAAGCGAATTTGTGGGATGAAATTGATTCCCGTAGACAAGAGCTTGCGCGGCTTATCCGCTTTGATAAGGCACTTCAGCAAAGGCTTCAAAGCAATAAGACAATGACAGAACTTGACTTCGCGCATTGCGTAAATCTTTTCGAGGAGCATCACAACTGGACGCCGGAACAAATTTTTGAAAAAGTTTTTAAAAGGAGATAACAAAAATGGAAATTCGTAGAAAGTCTCATAGTAAAACCGTAGAATATACAGAACTCGTTCGGGGAGATTGCTTCGCCCTTCCTGATGAAATAGATACTATCTATATGAAAATAAGTCCCGTTGAAGACAGCGGTTATAAAGAGTGGAACGCGGTTCGCCTTTGTGATGGAGATATTTCAACATTCCATGAACTTCAAGAAGTAATTCCCATTAGTGGGGTATTTGAAATTGACTGACAGGGAACGTCAGTCTTTTCACATATTTAGACTAAGTTAGTCTAAATTTACAGAAAAAAACTATTGACAATTGGAGCGGCTTTTGATATAATACAATTACCAAATGAAAAGGAGACTTGAAAAATGACTGTTAAAAATGCTAATGCAATGCGGGCAAAGTTCATAAAATTCTTTATGGAGTATGCGCAGGAAAGCGGTGAAGATGTTGGCCTTGAAGCCGCGAATATTTTTAGCTTCCCCGTTGTCGCTGATGACGGAGAGGAAGGAAGCGTGCAGGTCGTTATCAAGATACCGAAGGATATGGACGGAGACGACTGCTACAGCCGCCGTGAAGAGTATGCCATGAATCAGGAGAAGAAAGCGCAGAAGGCCAAGGAGAAGGCCGCAGAAAAGGCGAAGAAAATTGCCAAGGACGAAGCGCGCCGCGAAGCGAAGAAAGCCGAAAAGGCCGAAAAGGGGACTTGAAAAAGTTCCCTTTTTTATGGATTTTTTAGACTAAGTTAGTCTAAAAATTGGGGCTTGTGAAAAAACTAACGATTGACTTTCTTGCGCGGCGGTGCTATAATAATACTTGCAAGGGAGCGAAGGCGAACCCTTGACAACATATGAAAAGGAATTGAAAAAAATGGAAAAGAAACTCGACCGCCGCCGCAAATATTACATGATTCTTGACTGTGAAACTGCTACACTGCCCTGCGCCGCAGACCTTCCCGCCGACGCGAAGCAGAAAGTGGCTATTGCGAAGCCGCTTATTTATGATTTGGGATGGCAGATAATTGACGCGAAGGGGAATGTATATCGCCGCCGCAGTTTTCTGATAAGCGAAATTTTTAGCGTTCCTGCCGTTTTTGATACTGCATACTACGCAAGTAAGCGCCCGATTTACCTTGAACGGCTGGAGCGCGGCGAAATTGAGTTAACCGACTGGAAGCGCGCCGTATCAGTTCTTGAGCGCGATTTATCCGAAGTTTCCGCAGTTGGTGCATATAATTCAATGTTCGACTTCAAGAAAGCAATTCCATTTACAGAGCTTTACATAAACAATCTTTATTCCGCGCAGTTTCATTCTTGGCTTGCCATGCAGGAGCGCATTTGTGAAAACATTGCAAACGGCAGAACGTACGAAAGCCGCAAAGAATTTGAAAGCGAAGTTTTTCGTTTTCATGGCGTTGCTTATCCTTTGTTTGATTTATGGGGCTTGTCGGCGCGGCACTTGCTCAACAATGATGAATACAAGCAGGCTTGTGTTGATAATGAATGGATAACGGCAAGCGGAAAATATTTTAAGACAAGCGCAGAAACCTCGTTTAGATTTCTTGCGAAAGATTTTGATTTTGACGAAGAACACACCGCACTTTCTGACGCAGAAATAGAAAGTAAAATTTTCGCAGAAATTCACAAGCGAACAAAAGGCAAATATGAGATAGGAATTATATATTTCCCCTTCCGCGAGCTTGGCACGGTTGAAGCCTTTTTGAAGAAAATGGAAACGTTGTAAGACGTTTCCTTTTTTGACTCAACTTGTGAATTTTTTCACAAAATCCCATAGTTAGACTAACTTAGTCTAAAACCAGAAGAAAATAAAACTTGACTTTTCAAAAAATTTGTGTTATAATTTATTCAGAAATTAGGAAAAGGAGATTTTAGAAATGATAGTTCACACTTGTATTTCAAAGAAGTATATTCTTAGTTCGGAAGAAGAAGAGATCTTAAAGCGCGCTACGGATATTCTTGATAATCTGTATGGATACAGTGAGGAAGATGACGAATGGGAAAAGAATTTTCAGGAAGCAAGAAACGGCTTGGTCTATCTTCTCAATGAGCTTGAATTCGATGGAGAGTATTCTTATTGGACTGAGCAAATCGCCGAAGATGAAATGACTGAGCAGGAGTAATTCCTGCCTTATAAAAGTTAGACTAATATAGTCTAATCGCACGGCAATATTGAAAAAATAACTATTGACTTTTATGGGAAATAGTGATATACTTTATTTACAAAATAAGAAAAGGAGAATTTGAAAATGACTGTTAAAAATGCGAATGTTCTTCGTGCGAAGTTTGTGGAATTTTTTATGAGCTATGCGCAGAAAATGGGCGAAGATGTAGGGCTTGAAGGGGCAAGTGTATTTAGCTTCCCTGTCGTTGCCGACGATGGGGAAGAAGGCTGTGTGCAGGTAGTCATAAAAATTCCGAAGGATGATGATGGGGATGACTGCTACGCACGGCGCGAGAGCTACGCGCTCAAGCTTGCTGAAAAGACGGAGAAGGCCGCCGCGAAAGCCGCGGAGAAAGAGAAGAAGATAGCACGCGATAAGGCGCGCCGCGAAGCAAAAGCCGCCGAGCGCGAAGCGAAGAAGAAGGAAGAGGAAGATTGAAAAATCTTCCTTTTATTTTTTTGTTTTAGACTAATGTAGTCTAAAATAAGTATTGACATTTTAAAATTTTAATGTATAATATAATTACTAAAAGAAAAGGGGATTTTAAGAATGAAAAAGAATAAACATTATCATTGTCCAGTCAATGGTTGGGATTGCCCCTATTTCATAGACAGACAGGACTTTGACGGAAAACCAGATTATTGCTTGTGTGGAATGGGTTTTGATGGGTTTAATCCATATGAAGAATGTGATGATTTTTATGCGATGTATGGAGATGATTGCGGCCCAGACGATTACACAGATTATACTGATGAAGTAGAGTGAATTTTATTCACTCTTTTTTTATTTTTTAGACTAACGTAGTCTAAATTTTTATTTTCAAGTTTTACCAGAATTTGACAATTCATCCAGAATTTAGCAATTCGTCCGTGCATATCACGGCTTCCAAATTTTACCAGTCGCGCATAATTCCATGACGAGGCCATACCTACTTGTGCGGCCGCGCCTGTGGCGATACGTGAGGACCGACGCCAAAAAGCTGGAAAAGCTGCAGCTGTAGCAGCTGTGGCGGCTGGAAAAGCTGAACCATAAGCTGGAAAATTTTGGGAATTTGGAAGAAGCTGGGAAAAGCTGGAAAAGTCAGACCACCTAAAACCGAAGCCGCCAAATTTTATATGTCCAACAACCAAAACAAAAGCTGGAAATAATTGTGCGGCGCTTCCAAAATTTTCCATACGCGATTTCTGTTTTTATTGTATGACAAATCACAAAATGCTACATTGTAAAAAAAAGCAACTTTTCTGACCATTGGGTCGGGCCACACAAAGATGACGCGAATTACAGCAGCTGGCGAGTCTAGCGGCTGGCCTACAACTGGCTTCCAAAATTTTCCAATTTCCCCAAAATTTACCGCAGCTGGTAAAATTTTCCAAGGCGCACCTGTAAGTCCATCTGGAACATCGCCGCACCATTGCGACCGATTTTATTCATTCTGAGCCACGAAAAAATTTTGAGAGAAGGATTGGACTCTAGAAAAGTTTTGGCAATACGTGCGCGAACAAGACTATCAATAAGTTGAATTGTGGGATTGTGGCAAATTCCGGCAAGAATATTTTTGATGAACAGACCATGCCGCGCCATTTGTTTCCAAAATTTGACATAAAAAAATTCCCCAAAACTGGAGGAAAGGTTAAGTAGGCCCTACTTATAAGTAATACTTATAAGTCAAACGCATAGTCGCGGCCTCATGAGAAAATGCATATTTATTCATTTTTTTGTATATTTTCTACAAAAAGAAACTTGATTTTGCATAAAACTTGACATTATATATCAAAAAAACTGTATAAAAACGCCTCCCCATACCCCGCACAAGGCCTCGACCATCAGACAACCAAGCGATGTGGAGTGGGCGTTCGCTTGTGCGTTCGTTAACTTATAGGTTAGCCACGCAGTTGAGAGCTACGGTACGCCCGCTGGGTTGGTTGCGTCGCACGCGCAAACCCTCCCGTTAACTTATAAGTAGGGCATACAGTTTGGGATTCGGTTGACTTATAGGTGGAGCTTATGCTCCCTCCCGCGAGGCGGGCTTGGATTCAGTTAACTTATAGGTTGAGCTGTCAATTAACTTATAAGTAGAACGCACAGTTAACTTATAAGTAGAACGCACAGTTAACTTATAAGTCTTACTTATAAGTCTTACTTATATGTTTTACTTATAAGTTAACTTATATGCCTTACTTATCTGCCTTACTTACAATATAAAGTGTAGGAGTCTCACTTACTCTCCTAAAATTCGCAGTCCTAAAAATTTCCATCCAACTGAAAAATTCACAAATTTTTCACAATTTTTCTTACTCCACCAACGGTGAAATTTTTGGAAAATTTCAACGTCCCAAAATTTCTAGAATTTTTCTGACACGCCGCACTTACCGAATTTCTGGAAAATTCTCCAATCCCAAAATTCCTACCTTACTTACAGGGCGGCGTTCCTACCAAAATTGGTGAAGGCGCACGTATAGGTAAGATTGTAAGTAAGGTAAATGTCAAGTCAAATGTCAAATGTGTCAAATGACTTGACATTCTGCTTTACTTCCTTGACATTTGACTTGACTTACCTATTCGCTCTACTCACGGGTGCGGCGTTGCCATTACGCAAGGTCATCACGGTAAGTTAGACTTATGCCCATTCCAAATTTTTGGAAAATTCAACTTACACAGCGGCCGCACCTTTGAGTAAGCATATAAAAAAACTAAAAAATCACAAAACTATCTTTTTTATACTTTTTATACTTTTTTACAATCCTAAATCAACAGCCCCATTGCGTTGATATTCATTCTCTTCTTCAACCATCTCATTTATGTCAGCAATTTGCTCATCGGTAAAATCAAAATGACTTTTCAAATAAGCTGTACGAGTTTCTTCTGAATCAGTCCAAAGTTTATTATACTTTTCTCCAAGATAAAAACCTAAACTTTCTATATAGCCATCGCCATTGATAAAATAACCAGAATCAATCACTTTTTCTTTTTCATTATCCTTATCATTTACCTTATCCTTATCATTATCATTATCATTTACCTTATCATTCCGCCAACCTTTTGATACTTCATTATACTTTTTATACTTTTTACACTTTTCTATTGCTTCATTATATTCTTCGGGATATTTTTCCTTTATCACTCTTATTCGATACTTCAAAGTAGCCAAAGGTATAGCTAATGAATCAGCCATAACTGATTGCTTCGCACCATTACTAAGCATATCAAGAATTTCATCAACCTGAAGCTTATTTCTTTGACGCGCAGCATTGGTATTCTTTACATTCAAATATTTTTGGTTATCCCGCGCGGATGTATATTCTCGACTACGTAATAACCTTTGTATTTCTCTGTCATCTGTTTCAAATGACGCCCCGAATCCTAGAGCTAATAAACCAATAGCTAATTCAAGAGCTTTTTCTAAATCTCCATCCTCATAAAGATCTATTACATTCAAAGCATCTGTCAAATTCACAATAGCCGTATCTTTCTTGCGGCTTTCAAAATCATATTCCAAGGGTAAACCTCCTGCACTTGGTACTTGGTACTTGGCACAAAGTAAAACATTTATCTGTTATTCATATAATCATCTATTGTTGAGTGCAGTTCAGGTGTATCAAAAAAAGAAAAAGTATTATATTGTGGCTTTGTTTTATTTGGTGATGTAGATATTATTTTGAACCCTTTTAGACATAGATATCCCGCTAAATCTGAACTATAACATTTAAACAACTTAGTCTTACTCCTCGCCTTATCTTTTATATCATCCATTTTCATAGACACCTCATAAACTATAAACTATAAACTTTATACTTGGCACAAACACGTTCCCTAAGCTTCACCTTCTTTCATGTGCGGATTTCCGAACACAAATATCAATGTTCAGAATCCATAAAACATTTCAAACGCATCTAAGTTATCTGTCCAAAGTTCTTCATTGTCTCCAGCTTTACTAATTGTAATCAGATTCATTTCAAAATTCCTCCTAGAACACAGTTCTTCACACATACGTTTTTCTCAAATTTTTCGTGGCTCCTAGCGACGATTCCTCTCAAACCCACACGTGCGTCCGCTAGTTTGTGCGGCCTTGCCTCTCCCTATAAGAAAAGCGCCCTGTCAAATTGACAGAGCGCGTATTCTGTTTACTTTCTAAGGCAATTGCACTTATAGGTGTTGCTGGCCTTACTCAGCTAGAGCGTAAGTGGTGCGCTCGCTCTTGTCGATCTTGGTCTTCTCCTTGACGACAGTGCCATCAGCAACGCTGGCCTTGAGGATGCTCGCAACCTTAGTGGCGGAGCAGGGCTTCTCGCTAAAGTCCTCTGCAAAAGCCGCGGTAAGCGCATCCGCCAGCTCAGAACCAATCTTACCCTCATTGGTCAGCACATTTGCCTTGAGATAGGTCAGATACTTCTCATTGGCAAGAGCCGCCTTGCTGGGCTTGTTCTTCGCGGTTTCCTTTGCCTTGTCCATGGTGGCCAGAAGAGCGGTAGCCTTCTCAACCATCTCGTCATTCATCTCGCCATTGATAACTGCAACATAAAGCTCTCTAGTAGTCATTTTCTTTCTCCTTCTCGTCGGTATGGCCGCACGCGCCATTTGATTTTGTTTTTGTTTCTTTCTTTATCTTACATATATATTATATATTAAATTTTAAAAATTATCAAATTTTTTAGAAAAAAATTTTTTAATGATTACAAATAATTTTTTAATTTTATTATTTATGAAACTGTTCTTTCATTTTATCAAAATTCCATGGACATTTATAATTGCTACAATTTGCGCAGAATCCAATTTCACTGGCATCTTCTCTTGTATATGCTTCATCATAATCGCAAAGATTATCTACGGTCATTTTATTTTACCTCTGTCCAGCCATTTCGCTCAATAATACGTCTCATATTCTCTACTCCAATGACATCCATACTATGAATGTGGATAGGATAATTGCGACCAGTTTCTTCAAGCCAATCAAGAAGTTTGATATAATCGCCACCATCATTTGCATAGTCACCAGCGTCATGGTCAAGGTCAATGAGTTCAATTTCATTTCCACTTTTTTCTGCCGATTCAATTATTATCTTTGCAGTATTTACTGCTTTACACCATGCCCACTTATGAAAACAATCTCCCGGCGCGGGACGCTCATCATCCATCCAAATCTTCATTTTACTTCATTCCTTTCTTCATCTTACATATATATTATAGCGAAAATTTGAGGAAAAATCAAATTTTCAACTTGTAATTTTTACTTGAAATTTGCGGCTGTTTACTTATTAGACATTTCGAATCCAGTTTCTGACTCACTTGCGCGGCAATACCATACAACATTTCCACCATCGGGTGTCGCGCCGAAAGTATCTTCCGTAAATCCAATTGTCAAACCAATGGTTGTGTGATAAATATATGTTTCATTGTCAATCGCCCATAGCCAAATGCGGCCAGTATTTGAGCTGCCACAATAAGTTGAAACAATTGAGTCTCCGCTTATCATTAGTTCATGCATTTCACTATAAACCAATGAATGTATCTCACCATTCTGATCGGTGTAAGACTCACTTTTCCAAACGCCCTGAATCTGCGCCCACGACTGAACAAGCCAATTTTTTTCTTCAGGCTGTCCGCCGCAACTCGTCAGCATTAGACAAGCGATAAGGACAAAAAATGCCAGTAGTATAGACACGATTACGCGGCCTCCCTTTGTCATCTTACCACTCCAATCTTATTTTGTTTAGATGTGGCTTCAATTAAATGCGAGTTCAACACAATCATTCTCCTTTTTAACAAAACGGCTTTCACGTTCCAAAAGCTCCTCCTCGTCTTTAGGGATGTAATACTTACTCCATTTAAAACTACATCCAAACTGAGCGGCGTAATCATTGGCACCACTTGCCAGCCATCCATAACGGCCCAAAAATCTATCATATACTCGCGCGCGCTTTTCCTCGCTCGTTTCAACAATAAAAGTAAGAGAAGAAGAATAATACACACGCCGCACGGCTTCAATCCCTTCAAGAAATAGCTTGCGCGCGACAGCAAAAGTTTCAAACTGATGCTTACCAGTTATTGGATACTCATCGCCACGTACATACCCCTCCTCATCCAAATTGACAAGACCAATCCAACGATTGAGAGCATGGTTGCGTTTGCGCTTATCATAAACAAGCAGTCCAATATAGAAAGTCGAAATGTCTTCAGTATCGTCCTCCTTCGGCATAAACTCAACTCTGACAATCTGATCTTTGCCTACTGGAGCCTCAAAACTATAGCAAGTCGCGCCGTAAAACTTGTAATGTTTCATTCTCTTCCCTCACTTTCTATATATATTATATCAAGATTTTTTTATTTTTTCAAACTTCGCTATCTTCAATCCGCTTACGATGTTTCTCTTTTCGCGTGTAAGTTTTCTTGTTTGTGAATTTCTGACACTTCTTACGGAGTGCGCACCACTGAGCTAACTGATCGTGCGGCATTGCTGTTTCGGACTTAGATAAATTCTCTTTCATCGCTCAATCCTCCGCCATTAGCACAAAAGATTCTTCAACTTCATCATATCCATCATCATTTATTGGTGTAAAAACACGCATCATCTTAGGGTAAATAGTGCGTATTGTCTCATTCTCAACCAGTTCTCTAAACGTATAATACTGGCCGAGTGTTCCAATGTTAGGGCGCAAGATAATAGATGTATAGAACTTACCTTCCCTATCATACACTGTCATTCTATATTTCATTTTACTTCCCTCCTCATTTTCTATATATATTATAACTCAATTTTTATAAAAAAACAAGTTCCCACACTTTCTGTCTTACGAAAAGACTTACTTGTGCGGGAACCATATGACGAAATTATCTGGCGTAGTAAAATATATCAGAGTAGTTAGTTAGTGCAAGCACATCATTCTTAGTATCATAAATAATAGCCATCGCGCCGATATCATACCAATCAAACTGGCCATCACTCTTTGTATACTCAGCAACGCTATAAATGGTGTCATCACTTGTCATAAGAACCGCATAACCATCAGAATCAATTGTCAGAGTATAACCCCAATCAACAATTATTTCAGGGCCAACAGTGGCACCATTTACCTCAGCCTGATACATAATCCAATCACCAGCAATAGGGTCATTGATTGATTTGAGCGTGGTAGAAGGCGTCGGCTCTGGAGTTATGGGGACTGGTGTAATAGTGGCAAATGTTGCCGCACTTTTTGTTTCAACAGTCTGTGCGGCGGTCGCACCACAGCCAGTCATCAGTGCAAGCATAATACCGCACAAAAGAATTAGACAAATCGTAGATATAATCTTCTTCATTTACAAATTCCTTTCAATTTTGTTTTATATTTGTTTTACTTATTCAACGATGCTGAACGTGCGCAAGTGCCTCTTTGACCCAATCTTCGGTATCGCTATCAATGATGAACACCTCATCTTCACAATCGTCATCAGCCATAACCTCAATACTCAGGAGTTCCCTACCAAACGCACCCTCAATGCGCTTTGTTGCTTCAGCGAAAGACGGCCCCTCGCAAACGCCCCAGACAGTATGCTCGTCGCCATTCTCGCCCATAAATTCATCCCAATAAGTTGCCTTAAATCTTAGCATTATTTTACCACCTTTCTGGCACACTAACCGCGCACCAATAATCCCTTTCATTTGTTTTCAGCCTCTCTCCAGTACGGAGAACTACCCACTCAAAATCACATATCAACTGATTCCACTGATGCTCACACAGCTCTACCAAATCAAGATATGGCCACGGAACATATGGGCTATAAGACAAAACCCAAACTCTTTCTCCATTTAGCGGCTGCGCCTTTTGATATCGAATCCAATCCTTCTTGTTCATTTTACGTTTTCCTTCCTTATTTTCTATAATAATTATAGCAAAAATTTTGAGGAATTTCAAATTTAAATGTTCTTATTGCTTTTAATTGATATTACAATCTGCAAGAGGAATTGTTGCTTCCCAACTATCATAGACATAGCCATCGCTACGGAAGACATAATAGCGCCCCTCAGCCTTCTGGCAGGTAGTGTCAACTCGTACAGAAAGAGTAGAACCATTGCGGCTTTCCATTATATCATAGAAATTGTCGATAGATGTAGGAGCGTGCTCATCAATCCACTTATTGATTACTTCATCCTCACCATGATTAAGGGCTTTGAAAGTAATCTGGTCAAAACCCATTGGAGAAAAGTTATCCTTGTTCAGAAACTCAAAGCCATCACGCAAAATCATAACCATCCTATTTACACACCACTGCGGCTTTACATAGCGCCAAGCTGACAAGTATTCGCGGGCGTTTGTTATAGAATAAGACAGGACATCAATCGCGCGAGGTATATCGCTTTCTTTCAGAGACAGATTGTGCGTCTGAAACTCAACTTTGCAGTTGAGGTCGTGGCACTCATTTGCCACTTTAGTTGCCCATCTCATATTCTGAGATGGATCACACTCTCCTGTAATTATGACAGTTGGATACGTGCCAGTTTTTAGATTATAATTTGTCAAAAAATTGCGGAGCCTCGAAAAATAAACTTCCTCATTAGTGCCATAGAGATTATCAAACTTATAACCGTGCTTATGCCCACGCGCCACACAGAAAGGGCAATGATACACGCAAGGCTGATACGGTGCGGAAACCTGTATATTCATTTTTCTTCTCCTTTCATACAACCGATAGGAAACACAAAATATTTACATTCCCAACAAGGATTAGACATATCGTCATCATCTCCATTACAAACCAAAGAGCCATCTATTTTCTCAGCCATTAGAATTCTCCTTTCTTATGCTTCTTAGTCAAAGTAAAACTACCATCTTCATTGGAAGTCCAACACATAAAATAATCCCACTCGTCAATGCGGCGGTCGTTTGCTGGATTTTCATATTTTCGCCACTGGGTTATCAAATCCCAACCACACAATTTGCGTTCAACACGCTTTTCGTTATGCTGGCAAAGAGTTGAAACATTAGTGTCAATACAGATAAGTTCGTGAGATGTAAAGCCCCTAAACCATTCAAGATACTGAGTCCGCGCGCATTCAGTAGGTGCGTTCGCATCAACAAGCGTATCAGTGCCGCTCTGCATATTACCCAAAATTCGCTGCCAAATTAGGAGCCAAGCCCACTCTCTATTAGAACGGTCAGCCACACTGCCATTTATTGCCTCATAATATTCTTCAGGGCAGATAATGTCAAACCCATCAAGCTTACCTTCTTCTTTCATCTTGCTGACAAACGTGGTCTTACCCGCACAACACGGGCCAGTCATTATGATAAGTCTACTCATTCAGCTCACCTCACATCTTCATTCCAATTTTCTCACATATATCAACTCCACCATCAGTGCGCTTCATTAAGAATACCTCACCGTCTAAGTCCCACACACTTACTTCAATACAATGGCCATCTTTATCAACCATATCAATGCGGTATATTCTATTACCGTACCGCATCAGAATTTTAGGGAATCTTGAACAATCATTTTCCTTTTTCATTGTCTTTCCTCCTTATGTGCTTCAATGGCTATTCCATCGCAAAACAGCACAACATAGTATTCATTATCCCAATTATATAACGCTACACGAAATTGAAAGCCAAAATGCGATTTAAACGCTGCGGTATCAAAACATTCTAAAATTTCTTCATTGATTGCTTCACATGAATTGTTGAAGAAACTAAATGCACAAACTTCATATCCATTCTGAACTACATCATCAACTAACATTTTATCCTATCAACTCCACATCAGTGAATAAACGATTTTTGCCCTCACAATTCCAGCTTACTGCGACGAAACAACGATCGCTATAATCACAACCCCAACAAGTATCAACATTAAAATAGTCCGAATTACCGAATATATCATAGCACGCGCCCATCAATGCTCTATAAATGTCAATGGATTCCCCATCCTCGGTTTCCTTCTCCGGATTGAAACGCCCACGTTCATCATAAAATGAATTAATTACGTTCATAACAATCTCATCAAAGTTGCGCGCACAGAAATCCCAAATGTCATCGACCTGTCCTATTGTTGCGCCTCTATCTTTGAAAGCATTATACTTTGCTTCTGCATCTTCTTTGTTTATGAACAAAGATGTGTGAGTCATTCCACTAAATGTATTCGGAGTATTAACAGCCCAAATTTTCATTTTTTATTTCCCCTTTTCTTATTTTCTATATATATTATATCAAAAACTTTTGAAAAAAACAAGTTCCGCGCCCTTTAGGTTAACTGATAAGTCCAACCTATTGTGCGCGGAATCTTTAGTTTTCTTTATCTTGAATTGTCCAAATTAGGCCGTCTTGCCCTATTATATCATAATGTGATGCTAGTTCATTTATATCAACTGTTTCATCAAGGAGAACTTGATATTCATAGCGGCCAGTTTCAACTTCATGGACATGAATTTTAGCAAGTATTCCAGCAGGAACCATTAGTAAAATACAAATTAAACCAGCAACAAACATTTCAAAGACCTCAACTGAAAGCCCAGCAATGATACAACTTATACCTACAACAAAAAGGATTGCAAGCAAGGCAATCCAAAACTGTCCAACATCTTCTACAATCGGGTGCTGTGTAAGAATCGTTATCCCAGACATTCAAGTTCACTCCTTATTGCTTTTTCGGCGGCACGCCATATAATATTCAATGCGTCATTATCTTCATCGTTGATAAGTCCATCCCAAAATAACTGGTTAATCACTTTTTGGCTATCATTCAGTGCAAGCAACTGCCCTAGCGCGGCTGGCCTATAATAATCGCATTTATCTACACAACCGCCGCACGTGCAAATTGCGCGGTCATTTGTGTCTTTACAAACATAATACTCTATATCAGCCGTCTGACCGCTAAACTTACCATCTACACGGTCATATACATAATGCTTCTTTTTGACCGTATCAAAATATTTACATTTATCCACTATTTCAACTCCCCTTATATTCAAGCTCAGCGCCACATTGCCCACAAAAATTAGTCAATATTTTTGTCTCATTCCTAAGATGAAGAACATCAACATAACTAACGCCTCCACAACAGCTACACGTAGCAAAAGGTGGGCGTGTTGTTTCAAAGTTCTCATCTAAATCAAGCCACGCGCCTTTCGCGCGACCGTCAGTCAAATCAACAGTAGGCACGGTATCCAATATATCTTCTATATCAGACCACTCATACAAGCAATAATCAGACCGACCACCCACAGGACTTATAAGAAAAGGCTCACAATCGTTCTCTATGCGGCGCTTGATTTCGTTGATTGATGCGTATTCTTTTAGTGCCATCTTTATTCTCCTACCTTTCAATTTTTAGAGCAAAAATTTATTCGATAAATTAGTTCCGCTAGACCAATGACAATGAACAGAAATCCCCATTTTGAAATTAGGCATATCAATCCTCCCCTGCTATCATTGGTAAATAGCAAATACGGCATATTCACACTTATAAAAGTTCTGAAACATTTATTTGCCTCCCAAGAATTGAATCTGTCGTTGGCGGTAAGGGACGCTCTTCTCTTATAAGGTTGTCAATAATATTGATACTATCCTGCGCGGCGTTCTGTGTTTTTTTAAGTTCAGCCTGCTTTTTCTTTTCCAAAACGCGCGTCATTGACTGACAGAATTTGAGGGTCGCTTCGTCATTTTCAGCACTTTCTTTTTTTGAGTCAATCTTCTCTTTCCAATCCTGATAGGCCCATAAGTCAGCAAGTGTTTTGAACCCTATATGAGTACAACGACTTGAATATCTATAACCATCTTCGCTAAAATAGACAGTTTCATCTTTAAGATAGAAATTTTCTGGAGCCGCGAGATAAAAAGACTTAAAAGTAGGAAAATCTAAAAAGACTTTAATCGTCTCAAGTCTATCCTCATAATCCTTATAATCAACAGGCCGCTTTCCGCGAAAATGATTGACTATAATATGAATCAGAAAAACTAAGATAGCAAATCCTGCCGCAACAATTCCTAGCCAAAGCAAAACTAACCATCCATTCATTTTTTTGTTAGGCTCCTTTCTCAATTCTTATAAATATACCACGCGCCACATATTCCATCATTCTCATATCTAATAAGTGGCAACATCCCAATACAAATAGTAGATTTGTTGCCTTGAATTGTATTACCAAAAGAATCATCGTGCATATCGAAAAACTCTACCTCATAAACCTTCGTTGTCTCTATTCCCACAAGTTCTTCGCCAGCGTCTTTGTTGATAATTTCACATATTGAACGAAGGTCAAATGCGACATCTACTCCACGATGGTAAGTTTTTTCTATGTCCCATACTCCATTTGACCGATGAATTGCCGCTTTAGCCACCGCGTGATTGATTGAATATATCATATATTCCAAATCTTCTCTCATTTTATATTCTCCTTTTCCTCATTTTCTATATATATTATAACTCAATTTTTATAAAAAAACAAGTTCCACGCTTCTAAGTCAGTTGATAAATTCAACTTATTATGCGTGAAACTTTAGTTTTATATTGGTTCATATGGGACATTTTTTCGAGCAAAACATTTTCTACATATATATTCCGTTCCTATTGTAGACATTCCAATCCATTCCCACTCATGGTCGAATTCTGATTGACACATTTTATTAGTAAACGCATCATCAATAGGATTGCACTTAACTCTTTGTCCCCGCTCTGGTGCCTTTTTATCACATTTCTTATCCCACTTTGAACACAATCCACATGGGGTTTCATATATACAATTTATTGTTCCTGTCATAATTTTTCTCTTCATCTGATATTGTCAATGTAAATAGGGGCTTATCATTATCTGGCGACCCATGTATTCCGAATAATTTATTGTCCCAAAGACACTCCCTTGCTTTTTGAGACATTTCAACTAAATAATCAATACATTTCTTTAGACCTTCAACACTATTTTCTCCATCATAATCGCACCCAAATGCCCAAATATCAAACAACCACTCATCTGCACAATTTGGTTCACACGTTGGTATGCCATTTTCATTAGTCCAAAATTTCATAATTATACCTACTAAATTTTTATTTTAATTATCTAAATCCATATTCGCGCGGCAGTCGTTCCAATCTATTGCCTGTCCACATTTAGTACAATATTTATCCATATCATTAGGGATGGCATCGTCCCACAACATCCATCCATCTTTTTTGCAAATTGGACAATAATAATTTTTATGCATATGCAATGGCTTCTTCGGTATTTGCTTTTCAAGGGCTTTAATAACCGTAGCTTCAACACACTCTTTATATTCCCCTCTACAGCTATCAATTTTGCCACACTCTTCTGAGCAATAGATCAATACGCTTTGCAATGCTTCTTCGTATTTCATTCGCTCACCTCACAGACTTCGCATTGTTTCATTTCTGCAATTGAGATTACAATTTCATGGTCATTATAGTAATTCTCAAATATTGATTTTATAAATATTAGCGCATATTCAAGCGGCATACATTCAGCAACTGTTCTATTGCCAATTTTTAGATAATATTTATTTTCGTTCATTCACTCACCTCGTCCATCCTCGCGCCGCAGTTGGGGCAGTATTTCAGTTTCGGCTCATCGTCTGGATCGTCCCAGTGACCACCAACCACATCCTCTAGTGCAGTTTTGCATTTACCGCACCTCCAGCCGCAATCCTCGCACTCTGTTGGATGGTCTGGTGTACTCGGATTCCAATCTTCAAACCATTCCCACCACCCATGCCGCACCGGGGCAACATCGGCGGCAGGAATTGAAAGCAATCTCCGGACATCTTTTGACGTGTGACCGTCCCACGGCTTTCCTTTTTCCAATTCCTCGCACTGAAACAGATCCCAGTCTTTTAACTCATAGTGGTATGTGTAACATCCTTCGTCGGTGTCAAAACCCATGATGAACCATCCCCCGCCGAAAGGAGCGCTGCCGTCCTCATGCCGCTTGCTTTTCCATGCATGCGGATTATTTTTGGCAAGAGCGGCAGACAAAATGAGCCTTTGTTCATACAAGTCTGCGAAAGTGTGGTATCCGTCTGACATTTTTTCAACGTCTGCAGCAGGCGCATGCTGTATAATGCTCCGAACGAGTTTTTTGGCTGTTGCGATTGTAATAGCGGCTTTTTCATCCTCTGGTGTATCCGGTCGCACTAATGAAAGCGCCGCCTCCTTGTCAATATACTCAGTCATTATCATCATATCCCTTTCTTTCTCCGCAGGCGCAGTAAAAATCTGGTTTATTCCATGTATTTCTATATGAAACTCCATGTATACAGTCCATATGCCCATATCGTTCTGTTGAATACAAACAATCTTTGCACCGCACAACAGTCACGGCATTGATTGTAGGAGCATCTGCAATTTGTTTTGCGTCTACGTAGCCATAAGCACCCTCAGTAAGAGCTTCTTCTATGAGCGCATCAGCGTCAATCAGTCTCATAATCATTCTCCTTTCGCTGGCTGCCGGAGCCAGTCTGCAAAATCTTCGATTTCCCAGAACCCTCTAACAAAAATCTGTTGTTCCTTGTCAGACATAGCGCGGAATCGGTCTGCATTTGTATGCGGATTGTACGGATTTGGATAATTCAAATAATTCGGATAGTTTTTTACTTCATTCATAATCATTCTCCTTTCGGTGATTGCCAATTTGCTCCAGTGTGCCGAACAAAGAACAAATACATTACTTGGCTTCCATATTTATCCAGTGCCATTTGAGTTGAAACTAAAGAAAATCCTTTTTCCCCATAAAAATTCAAGATTTCTTGCAATACTTCTGTCGCGTAATTGCTCACAGTAACACAAACATTTTCAATCATATTTAATTATTCTCCTTTCGGCGATTGTGGCAAATCGTGTTGATACATTCAGCAAAGCATATCATCAGCATCTACTCTATTTCTACTATCTACATAAGGATGTTCAGCAGACCACTTTTCGACAATGGCGACAAGCTCCTCTTGCCATTCGAAAGTATTGCAACAATTATTTCTGTAAGCGGGGCAATTAGAGCAATCACAATCATCATCAAAAGATTTACACATTCGATTGCGTTCCTTAATAAATTCTACAGCATCCATTACTCTATCTCCTGTCCCCAAAATTTATGACAGCAATCACTACAATTATTGCTTAGGTTTTTACATCCTCCATCATTACTTCTGTAAGATTTAGAAATTGTAGCCGGACAAAGCTTTATTCTGCCAGATTTATCAAGTTCTATCTCCGGATATTGCTCCAGAAAAATACTTTGTCTTGTCTTACGTGGGTGCTCAGCAGACCACTTTTCAACAATAGGAACAGCCTCTTCATCCCCGTCAAAGGCTATACAATAGCTCTCTGTATTAGCAGGGCAATCATGGCAACCGTCGTCAAAAAACGCACACATACGTCTTCTCTCACGAAAAAATTCCAAAATATCCATTATTTATTCCTCCTCTTGTTCCGGTTTTGCAACAGCCTGTGCGTCCCATACATCAATCGCAAAAGTTCGGCATCGAATATCTTCATCTACATCAAATTTATCAAGAAGTCGTGCCCAATCCTCCTGAGAGAAATCCTCCTTATAAAGCCAAGCACTACGAACCTGTTGAGTTATTACCATAGTTCTCCTTTCTCAATACACATCTATTCCATCTACAACCTCGTCAGACTCCCAAAGTTTCTCAAACTCCTCGCAAGACTGAACAGTAGACGAACAATAGCTCATAATATTTAGAACCTCAAACCATTCCGCCGCGGCATCATCCCCAATATCCTCAAAGTGAACGGTCTTTACTTCATAATCAGAGTCATGACGCTTACAGAGCAAATTCAAGAAATATACAAGAGAAACACTCTTATAATTTCCCCCAAACTTTATTATCACATCTTTGGAATGATAACCATCATCAAGAATAATTGCTTTTATCATTTTTAAAATTCCTTTCTTTTTTTCACTTTCTATATATATTATAATAAAAATTCTTAAAAAAATCAAATCCCGCGTAGCTAGTCTACGCGGGACTCTAAGAAAAGGGAATATGAAAAAGTATCAATTGGTGATGCGTAGGAGGCTTGAACTCCTAAATTTCGGCTTGAAGGACCGATGACTCTACCAATTCGTCTAACGCACCATTTCCCCGTAGCTGGCAACTCTCCTAAACCAACTATGCAGCAGTCCCCATTATATAACTGCCTTCCACGCACTTCATCAACACACGACCTCGCGCGGATGTCCAAGCAGAGGCGGATACTTGGCTTTTTGAGTAGAAAAAGAATTGTCATTTCTTTAGCTACTCACAATTTTACTCCAAAAAGCAATTTCATCAATGCGACTAACTACTAACAAAATTGAGAAAAACAAGAGATTTCCCGATTGTTTTTCGTTCGGGGAGTGGAACCCGCGGCCATCCTGTGGGCGGCCTGACCCAATTGAATTTTGTGTAGAAAACTCAACCAAACCTGTCGTGTTTTGGACACGCAACCGATGCATCACGCACATCAGCGCTAAGTTCACGCTTCTTACTTAGACGTAGCTCATTTCCGGACGGAGTCTCGACCGGCGACAAAGGGCCGCACCTGACAAATTTCTTGGCCTGTCAAACCAAGGACAGTTTCGGGACTCGAACCCGAAATTACGCCTTGACGGGCGTTGTTTTTCCTCGTTAAACTAAACTGACATATGTGCGCGGCCTAAGGCGTCAACCGCGCTGGAGGACTCCAACCCATTGCTCCTCTTTTGGTAGGCATTTATTGGCATCTAAACTTATACCTGTTGGCAAACCTACAAACCAACCGCCCTTACTGCAGTCAGACGGATTTTTTTTGGTAAGATGTGCGTCACTTACCCAGACGGCGGTTTTCAAGTAAAACCAATAAACTCAACTCTCACCCTCGTTTGCGGGGCTGCTCTGTTCGTAATGGACGGAGCAGTACGTCCGGCGACTATAATAACTAATAACTAATAACTGTATGTCGCCTTCATATCTAATTGAGCCAGAGATGGATTCGAACCATCGCCCTCTAACGCCTAATCTGCATTAGCTCTCTTCCGCTGAGCTATCCAGCTCATATTTCTCTCTCACTTTCTATATATATTATATCGAAAATTCGAGAAAAAATCAAATTTTTATGACCAAAATTTTGGTGTAGCCGCTCCATTGAAGTAAAGTTTAACGAGAGCGCCTTCAATCATACGCTCAAGACGCTGTACAGCACGATTATTCAAAGCTATGGTTTTATTGTCCTCATTGATAAATATATCATGGAACTTATCAATTTCTTCCATACACGAATCAATACAATTACGGGCAGTCGTGTATGAATATAAACCGCGTTTCATTGCCATCAAATCCTTCCTACTATGAACACCATACTCCCAAGAAAATACATTGATGCCATTATAAGTACCAAGACCATTTTTCTCGATATCATCAGCAAATGCGTTCGCAAGATCGACCATTCGCATTGCATTATAAATAGCTTTAGAGCAGGATGAATTAAAAGGATTTTTTCCACTAACATTGTCCATTCGCTTACTTGCACGAGCTATTACACCCCGCATATTATAGAAAAGCTCATACGGGTTTATCATAGCAATATCCCAAAGAAACTTGCCGCGAAGAGATGCAAAAATATCATCCCAATATTCATTCCACTTGTGATAAGGCGCATAAAGATGCTGAAGAGAATTGAGATCAGCTTTAGCCAGCCGTCTAACAAAGGCGCGGATATCAATTACATCAATATTGCCTTCAGGAGAGTATTTGAATGGAGCATTAGAGCTTTCGCACCTTACAATTTCCTCCATTGATGGCATTACAATAAGAGCAACATCGCAATCGCTTTCCTCATCAGCAAGGCCATAATTGAAAGAGCCGTAATGCGCGGCGAATATAAGACGATTACCATAAACCTTTTCGCCAAGCTGATATGCCTTATTTACATATTCCTGCGGATTTATCATTGATATGCTCCTTTCTTATTTGACATAGTGTAATTCAAGTTCGTGAAATCGAATGTTGAAAGAAGGATACGCGGCTTTCATTTTTCCGATATACTTCTCAGCCAATGAACCACCCTTGCCAATCAAAAGGCCGGGCCGCGCTGTATAAATATCGATCTGACCTTTTGCCCAATTAAAACTATATGAAAAAGGAGGACTTTTACTTTCCTCACGCCAGTCGCGCAATATTTGATGTATAAGTGCTGGGCTTTTACTCATTAGATATACCTCCTTTATGACACTTTACCTGTTTTGGCATACTCCCATAATGTATCAAAATGCTCACAATCTTCATCGGGAAGTGAATTATTGAAACCAAGGAACAAACAATTGAAACAAGTCAGCAAATAAGCTGAATACCACGCCTTATCAAAACGCCGCTTAGAAGACTTATCTACATCACACGAAACATTTGCGCACAAGTCTCCACCATTAACGTGACGTCGCTCTACTTTGAAGAGATGCGGCTTGAGCATAAGAGAAAGAACCTCACTTTTATCACACCGCCGTACAGTCGTGCTCTGACGAATAAAATACTGAGTTGCGCCTTCGGCCGTAAGTATCAGAATTTTTTTCATTTTCTTTCCCTCACTTTCATTTTCTATATATATTATAGCTTAATTTTTATGAAAAATCAAATTTTACGGCCTATAAACCGTAGTATCAGAATAAAGTGCTTCACGGCCTTCTTTGCGCCATACATCGCATTCTTCTGTTATAAATGTATTGAGATCACGCCAGATATGCCACGTAAAAGGGGCTTCAAAATTTATCAAATCAAAAATCTTATCACTAACGTAGCCTGTCTTGAGATCGTGGAATTCAAGAACAACAACGCCTTGAAGCCCAGAATTGTCAAAATAGGGCTTGACACAGAATTCTTTCTGACGAATCCAAAAACGGCCACGCCACAAATTGTCTCGTCTCATTCCTTCATTGAGTTCGCGCACAACTTTATTTACTTTTCGTAATGCCTTCTTGCGATTCAACGTCCTCATTTTAGTGCCTCCTCCATTTGTTTGTATACACGTTTAACTTCCGCATACTTACTTTCTAGCTGCTCATAAAGGTGTCTCATATAATGAAGAGCGGCCTGTGCTTCGCTTAACTGTGCGCGAGTATCAGCCAGATCATCCTGAGACTTCATTAGATCATCAAGAAGAGCAGAATTTTCCTGAATCAGATCTTCCTTTGATAGATTGTGCGGCCATCGTCCAGTACCAAGATCAATCAATTCACTGTGCGGCGTTACTACCAGCGGTGCGCCATTTTCCTGCATCAGTTTAACAACAAAATCCATCTGAACATCGTTATAAATTATCTTGCCATTTTCCCAAACATCATAACCGTGATTCTTGTAATTCATTTACTCATTCTCCCCCTTTAGATACCCATCCCAGTGGTATTTATTTGTGCGGGCTAGCCAATAAATTGTGCGGCCATTGCCATCTCGTGAGGAGCCAACCTCACCTTCTTTTGCCAATGAACGGAGGACTGCGCCAGCAGAAGAAGGAGTTATGTCTTCCTTGAATAATCTTTTGGCATCGCGCGCAATAGCATATACATCCTGACAACCGTGATTATCAAGCACCTTTATTACCAATTCTTTTGAAGTCATTTTGTTAGCTCCTTTTCTCATTTTCTATATATATTATAGCATACTATTTTAAAAAAATCAAATTTCATTCAAAAAAAGACACTCCTGATAAAACAGGAGTGTCGTGTATCAAACTCTGGTAGTATAATTCAAATTTATCCAACCAGCGCCGCTCTTGAGTTTGCCCCAATCACCAGACACTTCAACGATTGTGTAAGTACCGTGGTCAGTAATCGCACGAGCAACAGCATAATTAGTGCCGGGGCCTTTACGAATGTTAAGGGCGTTAGAATTGACTCGGACGAGGAACGGAACGCTGCTAGAGCTGGTCGAATTATCAGATAGTGCGGCAATTTGCTTATCGAGTTCAGCCCAAGTGTTCGGGCCAACAATGCCATCAGCATCGAGATTGCTCTTCTTTTGAAAATTGAGAACTGCGCCTTTAGTAGAGTTGCCGAACACACCATCTGCACCATAGGAGCCAATATTATAGCCAAGTTTTTTCAACATTGACTGAGCTTCTTTTACAGAAGAACCGCTATCACCAACACCAATTGTTGGGCGATTAGTAGATGGCTGAATAGGCTTGGCAGGCTCACTTGGTTGCACAGGCTGCGCTGGTTCTTCTTTCTTCTCTGGCTCTTTGTTTAGTGCTGTCCAAGTAGCAGGACCAATTATACCGTCAACGATAAGACCTTTATCAGACTGAAATCTCTTGACAGCCTTGAGAGTGCCTTCGCCAAACCAGCCATCAATGCCAGCAGAACCAACATCATAACCGTGCGCGATAAGGCGCTGTTGTGCGGTCTTAACGGCTGAGCCATGTGCATTAACCCTAAGCATCGGATAGGGATTAGAAGGTTGAGATGGCTTAGAAGGGATAACAGGGTCGGGAGTATCAGGAACGATAACTTTACCCATCAGTGCGCCGACATCACGTCTGACATCATCCATGGTTTTACCAAAACGATTGAACCATTGATAGACATCGCCGTGGTTAGAACCAAAACCAAACTTATAGCTATCATAGTGGCAACAAATTGTCGGAATATCGTGGCCACGGTAATTGGCGGTGCCAAACGGATCTATATTGTAAAGCTGGCAAATGTAAGCGGTAAATTCGACAGCTTGCTGATAGGCTTGCTCAAAATAGGATCTGCGACAAGGCTGGTTGTGTGCGTAATCGTCACATATTTCGAACTGAATCCAAAACTTATCATTAGGCACATTCTTATCACCATTAAGTGAGCCATATCTGCCAGAGCCAACGCCCCAAGGACGCTTCTCCCAAGGGCCAGCTTGAATAGTAGCAACGCTGCCATCTGCGAGTTGACCAATCCAAGCGTTCAATCCTGCCTGATTTGCGGCCATACGGTTCCAGTGATTACCATTATTATTTTTGCCGAGTAAATTTATAAAATAATCATACTGGGGATCATTGGTAGATGGCTGGACATAACGCTTTAATGTAGGATTACCTGCGCCAGTATCGTGCCAACATACCCCAACAGGAGTTCCATTTGTAGTTTGATTATACCACGCGCCTTGCGTTTGAAAACATTTTATCAAATTCAAACTCATTTTATTTTCCTCCTTCTGTATTATGCTTTCATTATATAAAACATCCACATCAACTGGTCCAGAATATCCTGTAATAGAGCCTTTATCCGACTTTTGCCAAATATCGCACTCCATACTAGCTTGACTATCATAGGCAGCACACCATATAGATGCGCCAGCTTCTTTTAGCTTGTCAAGGTCAAAGCATTTGAAATGTGCGCGGGATGTATAAATACCCCAACGATATCCTGCACGTTTTATCACTTCACCAAAATCAAGAGCCAGCTGAGTCAGTTTGTCTTTTGAAAGATTTAGTGTTTCTCCCTCTACGTCATAGTAGATGGGGAAATCTACGTGGCGATTACCCAGTATATTGAGTGCATAGGCCGCTTCCTGTGCGCCGCTTGTAGGTTGTTTGTCGGCACGAGTATAAACGCCGATGCTGAGGCCGGCTGACTTACAACCACTAAACTGGGTTTGAAACAAAGGATTGGTAAAGGTTACACCAGTTGCCAGTTTTATAATGGCGAACTCATAACCATCCTTTTTAAGTTGTGCGTAATCAGGTAGATTACGATATTGATTTAGATCTACGCCTATCATTTAAATTAATCTCCTTTTGTAAAACCTCAATTAGTTTATATTTTTATTCATACGCCAGATCCGACGCCCAAATAGCCATAGGTTCTCCAATTCGAGTCATAGAATTCAACTAAACCCACATTTGCCCAGCTTGAACCATTATATACTTCAGCTTGATAAACCATACATTGAGTTTGTTTTGTCTGAGAATAAACTCGAACAATAACACTTCCATTGACAGTATGACTTGCACCAGATGAAATTGTGGAACCGTTCAAGGTTGCTTCTTGAATGGAGGTCGTACTATCATCTTTTAAACTATAAGTAATAGTCAAAACTTCTCCTTTATTCAATACTGCTCCGTTTGCTAAAGCTGTACCGTTCCGTTTGACTGTTAAATTTACACCGCTATCATAGTTGAGAGATAATGTAAAAATTGATGGCTCGGCAACTACGACGACAGAGACATCACCACTAACAGTATGCGAGTTACCAGATGTAAATATAGTTCCATTTACAGTGTGCGTCTTGATTGTATAGTTAGTAGCTGGGGTAAAAGTAAACTTCAAAACATCACTATCATAAATTGTCGCACCATTTGTCAATGTACCAGTTCCTGCTCCAGCGGGAGAGCTTGTGCGCTGGCAAGTTACGGTCGCATTTTCGGCACTGATTGATAAAGTTCGCTCAAGATAGTGAGTACCAGAAATGACGGTTGCTGTGCCGGAACCTTTTGCTGTCTTCTGAGTAGCGCCACTCATTGCTACGAAAATTGCTGTAGAAACGTCAATCCTGACCTGTTTTACACCGCTTGCTGGTGAGTGCGTCACCACGACAGAAGCAGGAGATGGTGTTCCAATGAATTGCATAGTACCGCCATTTGTATGCCCATCAATTCTAAGATAAGAAGTCTCAACGCTAGAAGTATTATCGACCGCTGTGACTGTAATATTTGTCGTGACACTTGTACCATAGGTCGCTGTGCCCCAATAAGACTGGTCACAACTTTCAAAAGTGACTGTAGTTTGATTTGTTAATGAATTATATGATGTTGTATAGTTTAGATAAGATGTTGTGCTCCAGCTATAAATCGTATTTTCAACATTGTAAGATATCTGTGCCATTTAGAACACCTACCTTATGCAGTTCTCTTCCAAACATAAACCGCCAAATAAGGAGGCATATTGTTGTGCGCGGTTCCTCCACCAGCACTTTCTGTCTTGCACATTTCTGCCATCCAAGTTTTTGTGGTGTTAGAACTTGCTGGATAACCTATGGCTGCATCACCATATGGGCCACCCGCATTGGGATAAGTAATCTTATGTCTGTGCGCTGGGATTTCATCTTCTGTCAATGTGTGAGTTGCTTCACCGCCTGTTGAACCAGCACTGTAAGTTGATCCAGCCGCGAGTAGGAATGTGTCTTGTATACGTTCCCATGTGCCAAAGCCAAACAGAGTACTTGGATTAGTTTCAACAGTTGACATATAAATCGCACCAACCGGATAGACAAGCTGCGCCACATTGACTTCTTTCAAGAACATTTGACCAGTAGCTGGGTTAGAAGGTTCAGTCGCACCATAGTGAACATCTTTTGTCAGCTTGAGTGGGCCAGTCATTGTACCACCAGCCGTAGATAAAGCCCCCAAATTTGTACAGGCTTCTACGGCGGTTGTTGCTCCAGTACCGCCTTTTGCTATGGGCATTGTAGACTCATAAGAAATTAATCCATTTGCAATAGACACGTCACCGCCAGACTGGACACCGCCAAGAGATGACCCAGCTTTAGGTAGACTGTAATTGTTTGCATTTGCAGCAATGCCAGCGAGTTTGGATTTCTCGCCAGATGTATAGTCATTAGATGACAATCCTTTGCCAGTTTCTTTATCGACCTTATTGTCAATATCCACTTGAAGCTCAGTTTTCGCTGTATTTAATTTTTGTAAAAAGTTATACCATAAACGCGTAATACCTGTAGTACCTACAGGCTTCTCAGTTTGTGCCATTTGTATTCCTCCTTTGCTCCAATTAGTAAATCAAATTAGATGCATTGTGGTATTTGCTTTAGTTGTCATACCATACTCGCCGTCTGCCCGAAGGTGCCGTACCAATAAGGCCGTCCAAGCTGGGCCAGCGCGTACTCGACGAGTCCCTGTCCTGTTTTCATATCTTAACCTCCACATACAGCCCCACCAGATCGTGGGGTGTTGGTTCACAATCGGCTCATAATGTATTAATTGTCATATACATATACCTTGCTGTTGTCATTAATCATCCCGCAAGAAAAACGGATGTACGCCAAGCCGGAAACCCCCGTGGGCTTGAAGGTTTTGATGTATTTTCCGCTGTCATACGTAGTCCCTGTTCCGATTGATGGCGTAAGAAAAACATTGTGAGCCTGATACTGGGTTTTTGCAATGCGCGTGAACGTGCTGTCGTAAAAATGGATTGTGTAATTGCTGTTACCAACGCTAGTAGCCGCCGGAAGCTCAATGCCCTCAAACTCTATTGTCTGGGTGCTAACCATTGGGATAAAACCGGAACAGTACACGCCTGACGCAGCAGCCTCTTTGCCACCACTATTAAGACGATATCCAGACTTGTACCCCGTTCCGCCGTTGTATGGAGTACCGTCAGAAGAGACGGACTGCCGCAGCACATCGGCACGGCTCACCACGGCCACCGCAGTAATCACCACGTCCCCGGTCACGGATGCGATAGATACAACACCCGTATTCGCGTTGTAGGCGGTGTTCGTAATGTCCGTGCCGCCCATCGTCACGGTCACAGAGGACAGAGCATACCCGGAATTTGCGGATAGTGTAGTGGTGTAACTATCGCCGTCGTTGACAATAGATACTGTATTGCTGGATGCCGCATTGGTAAGCGCATAAGTGACAGACCTTGCATTGGCAATGGCACTCGCGGTTATAACGATGTCGCCGGTCACCTCGGGTATGGTGACAGTGCCGGCGCTGCTGTCATACGCGGCGGCAGTGATATCCATTCCGCCCATCGTCACCGTAACGGAGCCAAGGACGAAGCCGCCGGAGGCCGTCAGTGTGGTGCTGTAGCTTCCGCCGTTTTCGACGGTGGCGGCGGTGTTGCTGGCAGAAACGTTGGCCAGACTGTAGGTGACGGCGTTTTCGTAGCCCACGCTTTCCGGGGAGCCGTTTATCATCGCCTTGCGATATCGGTTGATAAGAGACGCCTGAATCCCCATCAGCCTGCACCATGACACCGCCTTATCCCGCAAGGTATCACCAGACAGGCCATTGAAATAGTTTCTCAGCGCGGCCCAGTTGCTGTCTGTGCGCGGTCGGTAATAGCTTCCCTGGTAGTAAAAGGTTGTCAGCTCATAATCCTTGTCGCAGTCCCGGCCGGCCACGCCCAGCAGGGCCTCCAGCACCATGCAGATTACGCCTGTACGGTCTGCACCCGCCTGACAGTGGATGTAGGTAGGGACGCCGTTTGCCATGTTCTCCATGATCTTTGTTATCATTTCCTTTGTCTGGGCGGCATAGTTCCCGGCAGGATTGACGATATCCGTGTAGCTTGCGTCGCTGTATGGATAGTGGATATACTCCACGTCCTCCCCAAGGGGAGAGGAAGAGATGCCTGTTACCTGTGCATCTGTACGCATATCTATTTCGCTTCTGATGCCGCAGATATCCCGGAGATAATGGATGCCGGTGCTGTTGATAAGGCTGTATACTGCGTTGCTCCCTGAGCTGTAATAGGAAAGCTGCGCTCCCCGGTAGACCATGCCGTATCTCACCGTCCCTCCGTCGCAGGGCCAACCGCCGATGTCGCGGAAATTGTGTACGCTATTCGGCACATGGATCATGCGCACCTGTCCGCTGCCTTTTACCCGGGCAATGCCGGTAATCATCCCGTCACTGTTCCGTATAAGACAACTGTGCCAGTGACCGGGAACAAGATTGATGATTACGTTTTCCCCAGCGGCAACTGTATTGCTCCACCCCTTGCCGGTCTCCTCATCCATGATGTATACCCTACCGGCTTCTGCCGCAGTCAGCGCTGTGCCGTTTGGCCGCTCCCAGGTGGTCTGCGTGCTGTCCTGGTAGTTGTTTGCCACGGTGACGGAGGCAAAGTCCGCGTCGGTGTAGACCTCCGCAGCCGCCATATATTCTGTAACCTTGCTATTCT